>Ga0105051_10000102_pt1 | contig 93422 bp, 83 predicted proteins | sample FRY02_FD_78383 | JGI IMG/M metagenome (GOLD analysis project Ga0105051, IMG submission 78383) | Freshwater microbial communities from Lake Fryxell liftoff mats and glacier meltwater in Antarctica - FRY-02 (megahit assembly) | ecosystem: Environmental > Aquatic > Freshwater > Ice > Glacier... | reverse complement strand
TCGACGCCGTCACCGAGGGCAAGGTGCAACTCGAAGGCGACCCATCCGTCCTGGTCACGATCTTCGGAAACCTCGACACCTTCGAAAGCGGCTTCCCCATCGTCGAGCCGTAACGCAGGTTCAGAACGCTGTTTCGTCTGCCTACGACGCTTCCATAGTGATCAGTTATCAGGGAACCTGGCGTCAGCGGAAGTGATTAATCCGGAAGACGTTGCCGTCAGGGTCTGCGAGAACTGACTGATACGCGCCGTAGTAGGTCTCGTACAGATCATGAAGCAACCGGGCACCATTCGTAACGGCCCGCTTGGTCAACAACGTGACCTCGTCGTCGGACCCTCCCTCAAAGGTGAGGTATTGGGTCGTGCCCTGCGCGTCGCTCCACTCATTGATGTTCAACATCTCATAGACGACGGAAGCCGAGAAGCCGAGAGTCAAGTCGCCGACCTTCGCGCCGCGGAAAATGTCGGAGCGCAACTCCTCGACCTCGTCGAGTTCAAACGTTGATGAGTAGAACTCGAACAGCGCAACGAAGTCGTCACTGATGAAACTGGCCAGTGAGAGCGTGATGTTCATGATCCAGCTATGGATGTCTGGGCGGTGAACTTGTTGAACAGATGCTCTCCAGAGGTAATCGGTTGATACTTGGGGACCCCGTGCTCAGGCAGGCAGCTTGGAAGACACTGGATGATTGCATCGTAGTTCGGCTGGTGGAACAGCACGATCGAGATTCGTCGCGAGTCACCTGCGGCATGACGCGGCGGGTTGATCACTCGATGCATGGTCGACACCCAACGATCGTTGGTCCATTCAGCCATCAGGTCACCAATGTTCACGACGAGTCCGCCCGGTACGGTCGGCACGTCGATCCATTCCCCCGCCTTGTTTCGCACCTGCAGGCCGCCAGGGCGATCCTCTTGGCGGAGCAATGTCAAGCTGCCGTAATCGGAGTGCGCCCCAGCGCGAAGTTGGCCTTCGAGGGGGACATTCGGCTGGTCCGGGTAGTTCAACACGCGCATCATCGAAATGTGCTTGTCAATCTTGTCTTCGAAAAAATCAACCGGCAACGAGAGACCCAATGCAAACATCTGCATAAGAGATGCCGAGAGCCCACTCATCTCTTCGAAGTAGCGCTCCCAAAGTGAACGGAACTGCGCCGGTTCGTCGGGCCACACGTTCGGTGCGAAGTGTGGCCCGGCGACATCCAGGGAGTAGTACGGATCGTCAGGAACGTTGCTTGGCCCGATGTCCATCTTCTCTTTCAGATCACCAGGTGAGGCCTCACCGAGCGAACTCGACAGACTCTCCTGGGCAACACCTGACCACCCTCGCACCTGGTCCGGAGAAGGTTGGGCGCACTTCGCTTTTGCTTCCTCGGGCATGTCAAAGAACTCTCTGCTCACGTCGTACACCGACGAGATGAATTCTTCCGCCACGCCGTGACCGATAATCTGAAAGAAGCCGGAAAACTCACACGCTTCCGCAATCTGATCGGCGACAACTTGCATCTTCACCGGGTCACCAGTGAAGAATCCGCTGATGTCAATGACGGGGACGAGGTCGGTGTTCATATGTGCTCCGTACGAGTAGTGATGAGTGGTGGGTGGCCAAATGACCGAGGTCAGAGGTTCTGGGTCTTGTCGGCGTATTCGTCGAAGAAGAACGGGTTCGCGGCAACGACAGCATCGACGTTCTCAGCGGTGACCAATTCCTGAGTGATAACCGTGCGGAACTCGACGGGATCGCCACGAAGTGCGTTGAGCACTGCGTTGCCAGCGATCAGGCCAGTCTGTGCGGAGCTGTAGTAACGGGTAGCAGCGAGATACGGCGTACCGAACCAGGTGATCATCTCAGCATCGGCGTCGGAGGTGACGTGCAGCACGTCTTCAATACCCTCGTCTTCCATCCACTGACAGATGCCGTTGCTCATCGCTGCCGCGTAGTCGACGATTGCGACGATGTCGGGGTGAGCCGTAAAAGCGTTCTGCACAACTTCCACTGCGCCGACCCGGTCGAAGAAGCCCTGCTCACGGACCACAATCTCGATGTTGGTTCCCTCGAGAATCTCGTCAAGCCCTTCGTCGATGCGCTCGGAGAAGCCCTGGCCGACAACGCCCTGGACCACGACGATCTTGCCACCATCAGGCAGTTGCTCGACGAGGTAGCGACCAATGATCCGGCCGCCTTCAACCGAGTCAAGCTCGGCAACACCGTTGACGAATTCGTCGGCGTCGCTCGGGCCCGGCCAGATGCAGTTTCCGACGGGAACGCCCTGGTCGAACGCCGCTTTTGCACCGGCACCCGCTGATTCTGCCGTGTTCGGCTGGATAATGACGCCGACTGCGCCCCGAGCGAGGAAGTTTTCGATATTACTGAGTTCGGTCTCGGCGCTGTAGTTCGCCTGCACGGCCGACACCTCGAAATCGGTGCCCTCGAAAGCTTTGTAAACGCCGGTGACAACACCACGGGTGTAATCGTTGAGGCCGTTCAGCGTGAGGCCGATCAGTCCGCTGGTGATGGCGGCCACTGCGGCGGCATCAGTTGTGGCCGACTCGACGGGTTCGACAGCCTCACCGGCATCGTCGCTTCCTCCGCACGCAGCCAGTGCTGCGGCGCCGATGCCGAGGCCTGCTGCGCCTGAAATGAAGCGTCGACGCCCGAACACGAAGTCCGATGAAAATACTGGCTTTCCTTGCATGTTTTTCTCCCTGGTTATGTGTTGCGAAATATGCCGCCGTCAGATTTCCGACGACGGTCTGGCCGGTGAACTCTGTGTTTCGATCGACGGACGCCGACGAAGCAGCGATGTCAGGATGTTGGGCCGCGAACTCGAATTTCGCTTGAGATCGCTGATGGCTGTGAGTAACACGGCGATGATTAGCACGCCACCAAACACCGAGTCGCTCCACGAATCGTTCACATCGAGGAACGTCAGCGAGGCCTGAACAACGCCAAGCACGAACACGCCAAGCACTGAGCCAAACACAGACCCACGACCTCCGGCAAGTGATGCGCCACCGAGGACCACCGCAGCAATCGCCCGGAGTTCGAGCCCACCGCCGGAGCGAGGGTCGCCGGACCCGATACGCGCCATCAGCACGAGACCACCGACTGCCGCGAGAACGCTGCTGATCATGTAGGCGAAGATCTTCACCCGCGCCGTGGGCAAACCGGCAAGGTACGCGACTTCCTCCGACGAACCCGTCGCATAGACCTGACGGCCGAAGCGGGTGTACCGCAGGACGATGGAGGCGCTAATCGTGACGACGATGAGCAAGATGATCGGGGTCCGCACGCCCAACAGGTCGCCAGTGCGTAACCATTCGAAGAAGCCACGAACCGGGACGGGCGAATTATTTGCCCGCACGAGCGCAAGCGATTGGAACACACTCAGGCCGCCAAGCGTCAAGATGAACGACGGGACACGAAGCGACGTGACAATCACACCCCAGATGAACCCGACAATCGCGCCCACGATCAACACCACCATGATGGCCGCAAACTCCGATCGCCCATCGACGACCTGCGTGGCCGCGAGCACCGCGCTGAACCCAGCAAACGTGCCGACCGACAGGTCGAGTTCACCAGCTGCAATCAGGAACGTCTGCCCCACCGCAACGATGCCGAGTACCGAGGTCTGCAACAAGATGTTCTCGAGGTTGGTCCAGCCCACGAAATTGTCGCGCTGGTATTCGGTGTACCAGGCCAGTCCGACGAGAGCCAGGATCAGTGGCAGAAATACCCGCAGCTGGTCGCCAGCCAAGATCCGCCGTAGCCCGTTCATGCGCTCATCTCCAGAGCGATCAACCGTTGTTCGCTGGCATCCGCACCATCGACCTCGCCCACCACACAACCATCACGCAAAACCAGCACCCGATCAGAAACGAGTCCGATCTCTTGAAAGTCAGTCGAGCATACGATGACCGCTGCACCGTCATCGGCGAGCTGCCGCAAGGTTCGATAAATCTCAAGCTTCGAGGGAATGTCGATGCCTGCGGTTGGTTCATCAAACACCAGCACTTGGCAGCCGACGTCGAGCCACCGACCGATCACGACCTTCTGCTGGTTTCCTCCGGACAACGTCCGCACACTCCGCTCGGCCGAATCGGATTTCACTCCGGCCCGCACCAATAGATCCTGAGCAGCGCGTCGCATGCGAGCAGGCCAAACCACCAGTGATCCGCTCACAGCGAAGCGAGCGAGGTTGAGATTGTCGCCCGTCGAGCGGTCGAGCATCAGTGCCCGGCGTTTGCGATCGGCGGGCAAGTAGGCGATTGAACTGGCCGCCTTCGACCTCCTGCCGACGGCCCGGTTGCCAGCGAGGCGAACGCTCCCACTCGTAATCGCTGAGGCGCCGACGATGGCGGCGGCAAGTTCGGACACTCCAGAACCAATACCCCCGGTGAATCCCACGACCTCACCGATGTCGATCCGGCATGAAACGTCACGCAGCCGGGCCCCGGCCGACACGTGATCGAGTTCGATCGCAACACTCGGGGCACGATCCTGCCGAGCCCGATCGATGTGGTGTACCACTTGGCCAAACATTTTCTCGACGAGTTCCTCCGAGGTGAGTCCGGCGACGGGGCCACAGAACACGCGCTCACCGTCGCGCAGCACCGTGACGGTCTCCGCAATCTCGAAAATCTCGTCGAGGTGATGCGAGATGTACAGCACAGCGACACCGCGTTCGCGCAGGCGGGCGACGACCTCAAAGAGCTGCTCGACCTCGGAACGGCTCAACGATGCAGTCGGCTCGTCCATGATCACGAGTCGCGCACCGTAGTCAACCGCTCGGGCCAATTCGATCAACTGCCACTGGGCGACCGGGAGTCCCCGCACGCTCGAGCGGGGGTCGAGGTCAAGCCCCACCCCAGCGAGGCGTTCGGCTGCTTCGCTCATCATTTTGCGCCACGACACACCGAGGCGATTGCCGGGCAGCCTGTCGAGGAGCACATTCTCGCCGACCGTCAGATCGGTCGCGATCTGGCGCTCCTGGTAAATCACCCGAATCCCGAGGTCTTGGAAAGTGCGACGGTTGCTGTGTGCTACCACGTTGCCATCCACCGTGATGGTTCCGCGGTCGGGTGCAAGTACACCCGACGCGATCTTGATCAGCGTCGACTTCCCTGCACCATTCTCACCAACCAGCCCGTGGACTTCGCCGGCACGGACGGTGAGGTCAACGCCCTCAAGGGCGCGCGCTCCGGGGAACGATTTTCCGATCTGGTTGAGATCCAGAACTGGCAACGGCTCAACACTCACTGCTTGGCCTTCACCGTTTCCCGTAATGCTGGAATGACATGTTCGCCATACTGCTGCAGCGTAACGCCTCCAAGAAGCCGGTATCGACATCGACCACGGGGAAGGCTTGAACATGTGGACCCCCGTTGCCGACGAGAGCCGAGCAGTCGCGGCGCTTGCGCTTCGAGGCATCGGTGTCGTCATAGGCGCTCCTTATTGCCGTCAACCCCGGCGCGTCTCCAAACCACATCCGAGTCAACGTCGGATCTCGTACGCCACGCGCCGCAACTAAGGTGCGGCACGCGCTGTACCAAACCGTCAATCCCGAAAGGCCCTGCATGCTCTTCCCCGTTCGCAAGATCGTGAGTCTGATCGAAGAAATTCGCTCCGATCATGGCCCCGCCCCGGCAATGCCCCTGCTCAAGGGCGCAATCGCTGCGGTCGTTGGCAACCCATACGTCGGGCAGTACGTCGACGACCTCTCGCCGGCCACAGCTGAGCTACGCGCACTCGGCGAAGAGTTGGGGGGCCAGCTCATTGCCCACCTCGGAGGCGACCCTTCCAGCATCGAGAGTTACGGCAAAGGCGCAATCGTCGGTGGTGCAGGCGAGATTGAACACGGCGCCATGTGGCACATTCCCGGTGGCGGCGGAATGCGCGCCGCCATTGGACGAGGTACGTCGATCGTTCCATCGACGAAGAAAGTTGGTCCGATGGGTGCTCGGCTCGATGTTCCGCTGACGCACCTCGATTGGTCGTACGTGGGGAGCCACTATGACGCCATCGAGATGGGTGTGTCAGATGGCCCCCGACCCAACGAGATGGTGTTGATCTTGGCCATGGCGACCGGTGGGCGCATCAATGCTCGCCTCGCTGGCGGGTTCACGCTCGAGGATCAGGGCAAGCCAGGGATGCCGGCATGAGGGTCGCAGTCATCGGGCTCGGTCGGATGGGTTGGCCAATCGCTGGACATCTTGCTGACCCCGAACATGGCCATGAAGTGAAGGTCTTCGATATCGCAGCCGCTGCTTCGACTTCCTGGGCTGGCGAGCATGCCGGTGCAGCCGCCGGGTCGGTTGCCGATGCCGTTGACCAGGCCGATGTCATCGTCTCGTCACTACCCGCCGACAAGCAGATGCAGGTCGTCGTCGACGAAGCGCTGCCCCATATTGCCGCTGGCGCAATCTGGCTCGACCACTCCACCATCTCGGCTGCGGGAGCGCGCCGATTCGCTGATGAACTCACCGGCCGTGGGGCTCATTTCCTCGATGCGCCGGTTTCGGGCGGGGTCGATGGTGCTCGCAACGGTTCGCTCACCGTCATGGTCGGTGGGAATGAAGACGCGTTTGTTCGTGCGGAGCCGACGATGGCTGCGTACGCAGGACGCGTCACCCACATGGGGCCATCGGGAGCTGGCCAGATCACCAAAATGACCAACCAGATTTGTGTTGTTGGCGTTGCTCAAGCGCTGGCCGAAGGGCTGGACTTTGCAATCAATGCCGGACTCGATCCAGAAAAAGTTGTACACGTGATGACCCAGGGCTCGTCGACGTCATGGGAAATGGAGAACCGGGCCGCGCAGATGATCGCTGGTGAATACGACTTCGGGTTCTCGACGACGCTGATGCGCAAAGACGTCGGACTCGTCCTCGACGAGGCAAGCGCAATGAATGTGTCGCTGCCGGTTACTGCACTGGTCGCCCAGTTCCTTGCCGACGTGCACGCCCTCGGCGGAGCCGACTGGGACTGGTGCAGCCTGATGGAACGACAACGTCGACTCTCGTCGCCAAGCAACCGCGGCGACGCGTCTCCATCAAGTTGATCAGTCGTCCAAGTTGATCAGTCGTCGAAGTTCAGCATGCTCGATCGGCCTTGGCCGGCGCCTTCGACGTCAGGTTGCTTGACCGTCGCCGACGTCGCTGCTTTCCAGAACGCTCGGTAGGTCGGGTATTCGATTGCTTCGATGACCCAGCCCGATGCGACGAGTTCGGCATGAAGCTTCGGGAGGTTGCGCCACGGGATGCCCATGTCAACGTGGTGGGCGAGGTGCCAGCCGGTGTTGTACGGCACCATCCACATGCGGGCGGTGAGGCTCTGGCGGATGACGTGCGTCGTGAGGCGGCGGTCGGCCGATTGGATCATGCCGCCATGTTCGGCAATCGACCGCACCCGGTTCGAGACGCGCCACAGGGTCGACCAGGCAAGGATCCACACCACGTACATGAGCGGCCGCATCACGGCGATCGACGCCCCGAGTAGCACCACGTGAACAAGCAGGATCTGGCGGGCTTCGAGCGCACCCTTGCGGGCGGCACCCACGAGCCCGCGAAAGTTTTTGTAGGCGCTGATGCCCGTGACGTCACGCCGCAGTTTGCGCCGCCACGAGTCGGGTGGAATCGGATAGCCCGAGTACAGCGAGAGGTCGGGCTCTTCAGGGCCCATCTCGTCGCGGTGATGGGCGAAGTGTGAACGTCGGTAGGCAAGCATCGCCTGATAGCTCGGGTACGACAGCAGCCACCGGCCGACAACATCGTTGGCACGACGGTTCGAGAACAGCAACCGATGGGCGGCTTCGTGGCCAAGGATGTTGAGCCGGGCGTGACCGCCGCCAAGCAGCAGGAAGGCAACGACGTACGACCACCACGTGTTGAGATAGCCAGCAACAGCGACGGCGCCGATAGTTTGCGCGAGCGCACAGGCCACCGTGAACACGTTCCCGATGTTGTTGATCTTGCGGAGTTGGTCGCGCAGCGCTCGCGTCGCCATGCCGCGCTCGTTCAACCGTTCGGTCGGCAGCACGTCGGGCAACTGTGCACCTGACGGCACCAGCGTCGGTGTGATCGTCGTCATGGCTTAATGATACACTTTTAGTTCATCATGAACACCCGTCGTAATATCAGTCGCGGTAGTGATCGCGGTATTGACGGCCTGGAGATCGAGCCGTTCTCTGCTCGTTCGGTCATCCTCTCCGCCCTCCTCGGATCACACCCACCGGTCCTCCCGGTTCGAGCCCTTGTCCGGCTCGCTGAGCTGTTCGACATCCGCCCTGGAACTACCCGGACCTCACTCTCTCGAATGGTTGCCAATGGTGAGCTGACGGTGGCTGAGGGCCACTACGCGCTCGCTGGACGCCTGCTCGAACGGCAGCGCGAACAAGACGCAGGGCGTCACGCCACCACGCGCGAGTGGAACGGTGATTGGATCACTGCGATTGCGTCAGGGGATCGGCGCACGATGGCCGACCGACGCGCATTTCGTCAGGCGATGATCGGGTCGCGGTTTGCCGAACTCCGACCTGACATTTGGCTTCGGCCGGCAAACGTCGACAACCCTCCCCGCCCGGACGAGGTGATCATCACGCGGGGTGTCATCGAGGTCGATGACACCGCCGACCTCGTCGATCGCCTGTGGCCACTCGCCGCCATCGACGCTCGCTCTCAGCGACTCATCCACATGCTCACGGCGCATCGTGCTGAGGTGGACCAGCAAGACGATCGACTGCTGCCGACGACGTTCACCATTTCGGCCGCTGTGGTGCGATTCCTCCGCATTGAGCCGCAACTCCCGAACGATCTACTTCCGAACGATTGGTCGGCGCGGGAGCTCCGTCCTCTGTATGACGATTTCGCCGCGGCCTTCGACGAACAGCTTCGCCGGTTCTTCGCATCGGAGTGAGGCCCGTCGGCGTCGTCCGTCCGACACTCAGCAGTGGCTGACGACCTGGTCAACTGTCTTGATGATCGTCGACTCCCACACCCACCTGCTTCCTGACCGTTTGGCAGCAGCGATCAGGCGGTTCTTCGCCGACCACGGGGTCAACGACTTCTCGTATCCGACGGACCACCGGACGGTGCTCGACCGGCACCACGCTGATGGCATCGACACCATCTGGAACCTGCCGTATGCACACAAGGCGGGCATGGCCAGGGCGCTTAACGAGACCATGCTCGAAGCCAGCGCCGCAGTTGCTGATCACCCCGTCACCGTGCTGCCAGGGTGCACCGTGCATCCTGATGACACCGACCCCGGTGCTGACTTCGACGCAGCGATCGACGCTGGAGCAAAGATCCTCAAGCTGCATTGCTCAGTTGGCGACTACGAGGCCGACGACCCTCGCCTTGCCCCCGTGCTGGCTTCAGCCGGCCGGCGCCATGTCCCTGTCGTTATCCACGCCGGGCACTCTCCGACCGGCTTCACGATGGAAAACGAGATCGCTCCGATCGGTCGCGCTGCGGCGGCCAACCCGGGCACGACGATCATCCTTGCCCATTTCGGCCACGAGGCATTTCTGCAGGCGGTCGCCCTCCTCGACGAACAACCAAATATGGTCGCCGATCTGACGCCCGTGACGGGCAGCCCGGTTCCGCTGACTGTCGAGGTCGCCGAGCGGTTGGGCGACCGCATCATCTTCGGGACCGATGCGCCGAACACGACGAAGACCGCCGGCGAGTTGTTGGCTGGGCTGCGCACGCTCGGAATCACTGCCGCAACTCTCGACAAGATCCTCTCAACCAACGCTCGCGCGCTCACCGCCTGACGCCACGTTTGCTCCGGACAGCCGGCCAGCCTCACTGCCTCGGCTACTGCAACGATCCAGCCGTACTCAGTCGCGATTGGGAGCACTACCTTCTCCGAATGGAACTGTTCGAAGAGATCATTGACATCCCGACCGACGAGGGCGAGATGGCCGTCGTCATCAAGCAGCCCATCGACTCGCCAGCCAATGGTGGCAGCTGGCCAACCGTGATGATCATGATCGACGCTCCGGGCATCCGCAAGGCCACGCACGAGTTCATGGCCAAGTTGGCCTCGGCCAGATACCGGGTGATCACACCTGACCTCCACCATCGGCAGGGGCGCATGGTCCACGTCGAACCCGAGCAGGCCGCCGCCGACCCAGCACTCCGAGGCAACGTCAAGGGTTGGATCACGGCGATGACCGACGAGCAGATCCAGCGCGACGTCGATCAGGCGCTAGCAGCAACGGGTGCCGACCAAGGCCCACTCGGCACCATCGGCTTCTGCCTCGGCGCACGTGCGGTGGTCCGAGCGATGACGCGTCTACCCGATCGATTCGTGTGCGGTGCCGGTTGGCATCCGTCATTCCTCGCGGACGACAAGGCCGACTCGCCGCACCTCACACCCAAGCAGATCGTCGGCGACCTCTACCTCGGCATCGGCGACGCCGACCAGGTGCAATCAATCGCCATGCACCAGCGCTTCCTCGATGCCACCGCCGAGATGTCCAACGTCGCTGTCGACATCTGGCCGGACGCTGACCACGGATTCACCTGGCCCGGCTACGCGACCTACAACGAGGCCGCGTCACAAGGCTGCTGGGCAAAGACGATCGCAATGTTCCAACACAACCTCACCTAAGTACGTATGGGGTCAGGCCCCTTTCGCAACTCTGTCCCTCTGGCAACTCTGGAGAGTTGCGAAAGGGGCCTGACCCCATGTGTAACTACTCGGGGAAGCTGACGAGGATCGCGGCGTTGGCGATCACGACACCATCGGTGGTGCCCTCGACTGGCGGCACATCGAGGCCGCCAGCTACGGCTCGCACCGTGACCGTTCCGTAGGGCACCTCTGCCTTGACGGCGTCAGTGTCGACTGCGTCTGGATCGGCGACGGCGACGATCACCTCGACGTGCATGTCGTCGCGCGTCTTGTCGGTCGCGCGGAAAAAGTTCAGGCTGCTGTGGCGCAATGCGTCAGACACCGCACGGCGCGCGGCCTTGGTGTAGTCGTGGCCATGGACGTCGACGCCCATGCCCATCTCGGTGACCCAGCGGACGAGGGCCATCAGGCGTTTGGATCGACGACGATGCGACCGCGAACCTGGCCGGCCATGATCGCTTCGGCCTGGTCGGGCAGGGCACTCATGGGGACGACCTCGGTCATCGCGTCGAGTAGGTCGGACGGGAGGTCGGTGAGCAGTCGAGCCCAGGCAGCATCACGCGCCTCGACCGGCGCCATCACGGAGTCGATGCCTTGGAGGCGAACGCCGCGGAGGATGAACGGCATCACCGTGCTCGGCAAGTCGACACCGCCAGCAAGGCCGCACGCCGTGACGACACCCTGGTACTTGGTTTGGGCAATGACCTTGGCGAGCATCGTCGAACCAACGGTGTCGACCGCGCCAGCGAAGTTTTCGGCCTCCAGCGGCTTCGGTGCCTCGCTCATCTCCTCGCGGGTGAGGAAGTTGGTGGCGCCCAGCGAGCGGAGGTAGTCATGCTGCTCGGGGCGGCCCGTGACGGCCGTGACCGTGTAACCGAGGTGGGAGAGGATCGCGACAGCGACACTGCCGACGCCACCGGCTGCACCGGTGACCACGATCGGGCCGTCGGTCGGCCTCACGCCACCGTCTTCGAGACCGAGCACACACATCATGGCCGTCAGGCCTGCGGTGCCGATGCCCATTGCCTGCATGGCGCTCATGCCGATCGGGCGGCGAACCAGCCAGCCGGCCTTGACCTTCTGACGCTGCGAGTAGCCGCCCCAGTAACGCTCGCCAACGGCCCAGCCGGTGAGGATCACTTCGTCGCCCGATGCAAACTTCGGTGATTCTGACGAGATAACCGTTCCAGAGAAATCGATGCCCGGCACCATGGGATACGACCGCAGGATTCGACCCTTACCGGTCAGCGCCATGCCGTCCTTGTAGTTGAGCGACGAGAAGTCGATCTGCACGACCACATCGCCGGCGTCGTAATCGGGCAGGTCGGCGTCAGTGAGCTGCTCGATCGACGCTGACGCCGACTTCGGGTTGCCCTCTTCGGCTTCGCGGACGACGAGTGCATTAAACGTGTCAGTCATGTTCCTGATCGTTGCAGCTTGCAACGTTCAGGACCGAATGCGGGCGTCGCCGCATGCCAGTCTTGCTCCATGCATGTCGACGAGATTCCCGTGGCCTTCACTCCTCCAGGCGGATGGGCCGGTGAGATGCCCCCGCCAATCTTGGCAGGGTGCGACACGACGCTCGCCGACGGAGCGATCGACATGCGCGGCACGTGGCATGTTGTCGACGTGAGCGTGGGTGGCGACCCGCAGCTCAAACATCCGTCGCTCGGAGCGGTCCAACGCATCGAGCAGGCAGGAGTCGCGTCACGATCACCGCAGCCGGGATAATCCACGACATGCGCTGCGACGGAACCGCAGCGCATGGCGTCAACGATGTTGCTGAGTTCGACAAGCAGACTCCGATCAGCGTGGTCGCCACGTTCGAAGACGGTGTGCACGTCCTTCGCCCGGTCGGGATACCGATCGAAGTCCGACGTCGCATCGACGGTGAGCAGCTGATCTGGGATTACATCGGGTTCACCGCCCGACTCGAACGACTCTGAGGTATTCCGACTCGGCCGAGGCGGTCGCAGTCAGAACGCTCTGCCGCAGTTGTAACGACCCTCGGGGATCAAGAGACCGCGTACGAGGGCAGCCATGGGGTCCTCGGCACGGGTGAGCCGGTCGGCAACCGCCTACAACGTGTTGCCGAGTGCGGTGCCACCAAAGATCCAGTCGTTGAGGGCGTCGTGGTTTGGTGCCGCGGATCCGGGCTGGGCCGCGATGGCCTCGTGGTAGAAGGTCCGCAGATCATCTGCGAGGTGGCGTACGGGCAGCGGCATGTCAAAGGCCCATTCATTACGTTGGCCCCGGCCGAATCGGGCAGCTCGGTGATCGACTCGGCCTCGACAATCGACGCGAGTGCACGAGCTACGGCGTCGACCTGGTCGGGCCCGGCACCACTGACGCCGAACAACGTCCGGCCACGCGCCGCACGGGTCTGCGACGACCGGATCTTCCGCCGAACCGAGCGGACGACCGAGCGCTAACGGGATCCAGAGGGCCCGAGTCGGGCCAACGGCTTCGCTCTGTTCGCGTACGAGGCTGATCGACGTGCACGCCACGCCAGCCCGTTCGATGAAGTTGGAGAGGGCGCCAACTGCGCCCGTGCACAACGGTCAAACAGGAACGAGTAGTGCCAGTTGCTGACACCACCGATCTCGTCAGCGTCTGCCATTTCGCGCAACCGCTCTGCAGGAAACGAGATGTTTGGGTCCTCCGGGAATGCGCTGCGGTCGAAGTTGGTGCTGACGCGGCTCAACACGACGTCGCCCCAGTCAACATTGCTCGGCACGACCCAGTAGCCAAGTGCACCGAGCGTGAACGGCGCATCAGATTGCAGATGCAGGCCGGCGGTCGACACGATCGCGACCGTCGACTCGGCCAGCGGCTTGGGCGTGATCCACGCCCCCGGTTCAATCGCGACATCGCATCGGCGCGCGCTTGCAGGTGTTCGGCTTCTGCTTCGTGGAGATCGCTCAGTCGCACCATCAGGCGAAGAGGATCTCGCAACCAGTGCCAGTGAGGAGTACATCGACCGCTGCGCGATCGGCCTCAGCCAGCGCTGCATACTGCTCGCGCAACCACACCAAACACTTGCCCTGATAGCCGAACGGGCTCTGCGAATAGGTCTGGCCGTCGATCGTGCACACCATCTCGTCGGCACCTGATTGCAGCGCCTCCGCATTGGCGACCATAAATGGGGCGTACGTTCGGCCAGCTTCTTCGAGCAACCGGTGCACCGTGAGCGCCAACGCGTCGCTGGCGTCCCAACCTCCCTGCTCGTCGGCAACAGGCCACGACGACAGGTCGTCGACCCGCTCGATCCAGTTCACCACCCGAGGCGCCCGGGCGGTAGCCAATGCGGTCGACGTCGGATCCCACCAGAGCATCGGCTTGAGCTGGCCGTACATCGCCATGTCAGATCGTCCCGGTCGTTCGCCGAAGAGGAACGGTTGGTGTGCCAGGTGCTCCTGCAGAATGTCGAGGAGACGTTCGAACGAGCCTTCAAGAATGGGCTGATTCTGATCGGTCGATCCAACGAGTGCTCGACGACCGACCTGGCGCTCGATGATGAAATCATGTGCTTTGGCAAGCTGCTCGTCGGGAGCGTGCAGGTTCTGATCGAGCGGCAACAGCAGGCCCGCTTTTTCGATATCTGCGTCGTAGGTCCACCGATAGTGGTACATCGCCTTGGTGACCCACTCGTCGGCGAAGTCCTCAAGTAGGAAGTCGACAAACGCGAGGGCCCGATCCGTCGGCACAAGACTGCGCTGCGCGTGATCGGCCTCCAGCCGTGTGATCTGTGGCGACGAGTCGACGAGCGTCTCGGAGTACGCGCCGTCGTCGCCCGGAAAGATCAGCACCGGGATGATCGGCACCGATCCTGTCGGGAACGTGTCGAATGCCGAGCCCCGCAGCACCCACCGAAACGGGATGTGCCGATAGCGCAGCACGGCGCGCATCTTCAGGCTGTACGGCGAGCTATGCGCCCCGCGGATAACGATCGGTCGATCAGACGACGTCGTGGTGCCCGCCAAGAGCGGATGCTGCCCTGACGTTTTCATGAGCTTGATGCCGTCAGTGACTGCGTGAAGCTCATGAAAACGAGGCCGCAAGGTGGTTCATCCGGGCTCGAACGATCATCGTGTACGTGTCGGCAATGGCGGCTTCGCGATGGTCTTTCTGCGCTTCGAGGCGGGCTGGATCCATGACGACGGCCATGAACGCCGCCTTGCTCGGGAACTCGTTGAAGCGAACCTGGTGCCAGACTCTGCCATCGCCGACGATCGTGTCTTCGACAGCAAACCAGCCACCGATTCGAACACCGTGACCGAGCGCCACCTTGGCCGCCTCGGTCGAATACTGCTCCATCTGGTCAGGCGTCTTGTTCGCCGCCGCCGTTCCTTGAGCGGTGTCATGGAAGCGCAGGACGTGGACCACCACGACCGGGCCGTCGTCATCGGTCGGCGGGTGAGGCACATCGGCCCAGTCGGCCTGCTCGAGCCCTTCCGGGGGCGTCGGCATCTCCATCGGCTGCGTGCCCATGACGATGGTCGACTCCATCCCAGCGTCCTTGTGGTGGTGCGACTTCTGGAAACTTGGGAGCGACTGCATGTCGACGAACGACTTGCGCGTTGCGTACTTGACCACGCCGATGCGGTCCCACGTCGTTGCGTCGCCCAGCAGTTGCTGATCAACGTCGCCGAAGAACACCGCCGCGGCACCGACGGCGGCGAGTGAGTCGAGCGGCGAGTAGGCGTCGTCGGCCTCGCGCCCACTGATGGCTGACTCGCGGCCGTCGGCGTAGTCGGCGACTTCGCGGTACTTCATCAGGTTGACCATCCACACCGGGCCGTCGTCTTCGGGCGGCATCGTTGCCATCTTCATCCCGTATGCCACGTTCGGTGTGCCGTAGCGGACAGTGTTGCTCATGGGGTGCTCGCTTTCTTGCCGGTTCCAGTCGTTGCCGTCGTGGTTCGTGCAACAAGAAGTTGCATCATTTCTCGCGCCACCATCGGCCCGGCATTCTGGTTCTGGCCGGTGACGATGTTGCCGTCGACGACCCAGTGATTGGCGAGTGGGTCACGCCGCCTGGTCTGGCTCTCGAAAGCAGCACCAACACCGCGCAGCTCGCGTTCCGGGTGATGTGGCGTCAATTGGATACCGAGTTCCTTCACCTGCTTGTCGGTGACTGCAGAGATCTTGCGGCCGTCGACGAGTGGGCTGCCATCGGCTGCCTTCGCATTGAGGAGGCCGAGCGGCCCGTGGCAAACACCGCCCATCACCAACCCGCCAGCATTGGCCTCGGTCATCTTTTCGCCCAGCGCTTCGGAGAAGCCAAAATCGAAAGCAGCACCCCAACCCCCTGCCAGGAACACGATGTCGTAGTCACCCATATCGAGGTCGGCGATGGCAAGCGACTTGGTGACCTTGGCCTTGAAGTCGTCATCGGCCAGGAATCGGTCGTCGGCGGCACATCGGATGACCGGCTTGATCGACTGCGGGTCGACCGGAACCACGCCCCCGAGCGGGCTCGCCACATCGACCGCCATACCGGCATCGAGGAAGGCGTAGTACGGCACAGTCATCTCGCTGGCAAACACGCCGGTCGGCTTGCCGATGTCCATCACGGCGGTGTTCGTCGCAACGATCAACGCTCGCTTGCCAGCGAGGTCGAAGGTGGTCGCGTCGGGATCTTCCGGGTGCATTCCAGCGCGCTGCAGCACCTTGCGGAGTAGACGGGCAGGTGGGGGTGCTTTCTTCATAAGGGCTCCAGAGGTGGGTCGGCGTGACGCATACGGCCACGGATTGTTGCGCTCGGGAACAGCCCGGGCACGTTCGGTTTGCAACGCGGTTCGCATGTGCGCGAATACGTCGGAAGCTGTTTCGTCGTTCCAGCGATTGACCGTTTCGATCGGATCGTTATCGAGGTCGTACAGCTCCCACTGATCGGGCAACGCGGCCGTGCGGTACTCATCGCCGCCCGGGCCTGACGCTGCAAGGTGGCGGACACCAGGTTCCGTCCAGGTGTCGGGGTCGTCAAACGTACGCACGAGCTTCCACAGGTTTCCGGCGCCATCGACATCGGCGGGAACGCGCACCACGAGCCCCTCGAAATTCGATGCAACATGTGCGGGTACCTGGATACGCAATGGCGCCGGAGGCTTGGTGGTCCGGCCGAGCCGGCGGGCGAGACCAGACGCCCCCGAATCACCCTCGAGCATGTTGTCGCGCGTCATGAGGTACACCGGCCGATCAGGGTCGGCGGTGCTGGGTGCGTCGACCACGGGCATCAAGTTTCGGCCGGGCAGCGGATGGACCTCGCTGAAGTCCGACCGCAGCACGTCGGCGGCAATCAACTCGTCAATGCCTGCCGCAGCAAGGAGGGTCGGGACGATGTCGACGTGCGAGGTCGGCGCACCGTCAACCGACGTGCCGGTCGTCGGGTTTGCTCCAACGCGAGCGATCGAGAACGGCACGCGGGTGGCCTCGTCGTAGAGGGTGAACCACTTCTGGTGGAGTCCGCCGTGAGCACCGAGCAGGTCGCCGTGGTCAGAGGTGCGCACGATGACGCTGTCGTTGCCGCCCTGATCGACCGAGGCGGTGACCGCGCGACGAACCCGGTCGATCGGGCCGTCGACCTCAGCATGAAGGCGGTAGTACAGGTCGCGATATTTCTGCGCCTTCTTCAAATACGTCCCGGCAACGGCTGGAATCGGCCCGTACCCCGACGGATAGGTCTCGCGATACGCGATTTGCGCAGCCGGCTTGCTTGCAAGATCCTCGTGAGCCGTCGGCGCTTCGGGCACGTGCGGCGGGTCGAGTGGGCTGGCATCGAGCGGGTTGCCGCGTCGCGCCCAGGCAGGAAAGAGCACGATGTCGTGCGGGTTGACGAAGCTCGCCACCAGCAGGAACGGACGCTGCGCATCGACGTCGCCAGCCGCACGGCGGGCATAGCGATCTTCGAGCCAGGCAACCACGCGGGCTGCGATCAACGGGTCGCGTCGGACCCCGCTGTCGGCGAGTTTGCCGCCGTGCGGTTCGGGACCGATCCAGCCGTCGAAACCAAACGCGTCGAGAGGGTTCGCAGCGCGATACTGCTCGACAGCCGCCGCATCGACGTTGCCGTCGTCGTCGTTGGTCTCAACCCGGCTGCCATCAGCCGCCCCGCCGGAATGGTGCAGGTCGGAATGGTGCAGGTCGGAATGGTGCAGGTCGGAATGGCTGACGTGCCACTTGCCGTCGTAGTGCGTGTCGTAGCCCGCAGTCCGGAACCAGTTGCCGAGCGTCGGCACCTCGCCCTCGGGCAGCCAGCGAAGTCGGGAGTCGTCGGCCATCTTGCCGAGCCCGTCGGTCTGCGTGACGCCGTGGACATCGGGGTACTGGCCGGTGAAAATCGTCGGGCGGCTGGGGACGCAGGCCAGCGATCCCGTGTAGTGCCGATTGAAGTTCACGGCATGGTCGTCGAACCACGCGCGACCGCTCAGGGTTGCCCCACGCCAGGCAAGGACATCGTCCGACTCGTAGGGCGGGATGGCCCGCTCTTCATCGGTCATGATGATGATCACATCGGGGCGCGTCATGCGTGTTGCTCCTGCTGCTCGGGCGATGTCGCAAAATGGGAAGCGAGGCCAGCGAGCATCTCGTCGGAGGCCTGGCCGAGTTTGCGGCCGACAACCTTGGCGATGCCCTGCTGCGGCGGCCGCGGCCCAGCATCGATCTCGGTGGTCAATGTGGCGATGGTGACATCACCGTTGGATTCGAGTGACCACGCGTTCGTGACCGACCGGATAATCGGTGGCAGGCCCGTGATCGCGTATCGCAGCGCCGCACCGGGCTCCCAGTGCTCGACAGTTTCGACGACCGTAGTCCGTCCGGTCTGGATGCGCCGCAGCATGCCAACGCCCTCGGTCTGGTCGGACAGCAGACACGAATGGTCGACATTCGGCGCCCACTGGCTGATCGCGGGGAAGTCGGCCAGCACCGCCCACACCGCACCGACCGATGCCGGAATCGTCGCTGACTTCATCACTGTCGCCACGGCGACCTCCCTACTGTCGTGTTCTGCTGTGTTGTCGTGTTCTGCTGTGTTGTCGTGTTCTGCTGTGTTGTCGTGTTCTGCGTTGCGATCATCGAGCCACTCGGATTCGTGCTGCAGGCATCCAATTGGCTCCGGCGGTGGCGTTGATGCGCTCGACAAATCGGTCACCAACCGGTTCGACCAGGTCGACGAATCGCATCGTGGCCTCGGCGCCAAGCGCACGCCATGCGCGCGACGACAGCTCGTCGAGTCGTGCCTCGAGGGTCGCCTTGTGGGCCATCCCCGCAGCGTTGACCGTGCCATCGGTAACGAGGCCGCGCACCTCGAGTTCGGCATATCCAACGGCGAGCGCCGCGTCGTCAGCACCGCGGCTGCGCGGCAGCCAGTCACCGTCGTAGTTGCGGGCCGCGCCGTCGAGAATCCCAGCGGCGACGTCGCCCATGTCATCGACCAGCTGGATCGCCCAGTGCGTGTCACCACGCCACTCACGGATGCAGTTCACGGCAAGCCATGCCGAGAGCAGTTGGTCGTCCGGACGAGCGCGCTCGCGCAGGGTTCCCGCGAGCGCCCGACCGGATATCGTGATCTCGTCTGCAGCAGCCCACAGGTCAGAAGCCATCGCTGCAAGTTCGCCACAGATCTCCGGGGAGTACTCAGGAAGACCGGCGACAACACCTGCGTCGCGAGCGTCGGCGACCTGTTCAAACGTTGTTGCAGCACGGGCGTTGTCGAGTGACATCGCGATGAACCCCGGACTAATCGAATAGAACGCTGCGATCACCGCTTGGTTGCCAGCCGGGGCAAGCGATGCCCCACGACTTGCGACGTAATAGCTCCAGGCGTCGGGCCCAAGCGCTGTGTAGTTCTCGATGGCGGTTGGGTCCCAGTAGATCCACCCGATCAGCCGGTGCGATGCAAACGCGGCGCGCGCGGACAGCTCGCTCCACGCGCCGTCGTCGAGTTCTAGCTCAACCGGACCGGCCATCTCTTCAGCCTCCGCCGACAGCGTCGATGATGATCTGAGCGATCTGCGGCGCACCATCTTCTTGGAAGAAGTGGTGCGCGTTCGTGACCGTGGTGTGCGGCTGACCCTGTGCACCGGGCACCAGCTTCAGGAACGGAGCGTCGCCACCCGCGGTCACTGGGTCGTCATCGCTGAAGCAGCAGATGAAGGGCTTCTCCCATTGCTTGAGAACCTCCCAGGCCGCGACGTTGTCGGGCGCGGCCGGGTCATCGTGAGACGTCGGCACAAGCGACGGGAAGATGCGAGCACCCTCTTTGAAGGTCTCGTCGGGGAACGGTGCGTCGTACGCAGCAACTTCGCCTGCGGTCAGTTCGGTGTTGGTTGCACCCTGCAGGATTTGGCCGATTGGGAAGACCGGCGACTCCTGGCTGAACTTCTGCCACGCCATGAAGGCCTCACTCGGCGCACCCTCACCGGTCGGCAGGCCCGTATTGCCGACGATGACTCGGGCGAATCGATGAGAGTTCGCCGCGACGAGACGAAGTCCGACGAGGCCACCCCAATCCTGACCAAAGAACGTGACGTTCTGTAGGTCGAGGTGATCGATAATCGCCTCCTGCATCCAGGCCACGTGCCGGGCATAGGTGTAGTCACTCTTCTCGCTCGGCTTGTCGCTCTTACCGAAACCAACGAGGTCCGGCGCAATCACGCGCAGCCCCGCGCCGGTCAGCAACGGGATGATCTTGCGATACAGGTAACTCCACGACGGCTCGCCGTGCATCGCCAACACGACAGGCCCATCAGCGGGACCCTCGTCGAGATAGTGGACGCGCAGGGTGCCTCCATCCTGGTCGTCAACCTCGACGTAGTTCGGCGCGAACGCGAAGCCCGGCAGATCAACGAAATGGTCATCGGGAGTGCGAAGTGATTTCATGCTGGCTTCTTTCGTTCAACGTGATTTGATGGCGACGGACTGATGATGACGGTGTGCAGGTCGTCGCCGACTTCGATGGTGCCGCCGAAGTGCGCTGCTCCGAGTGCTCGCCAATCCTCGGCACTGCCGCTCACGGGCATCGGTGGGACGTAGTGTGTATAGATCAGCGTGTCCAGGCCCGCCTTGGCGGCGGTCTGCGCCGCCTCTTCGGGTGACGAGTGGTAGTCGAGCGTGTCCTGCATCCGCTGCAACGGCACGTTCGCGATGATGTCCTTGCGAATCACAGTGTGGACCAGCGCGTTGGCGCCCTCGCACAGCGCATCGAGGCCGGCGCACGGCACGGTGTCACCGGCCGCCACGACACTGGCGACTCCTGCATCAGAACGGTAGTCAAATCGGAAACCGATGCTCGGCTCGACCGGCTTGTGGTCGGTTTGACCGCATGTGATGATCACACCACCAGGCAGGTCAAGAACACCCTCCGTCACTTCGATCACAGTCACCGGCGGGCGATGGTCGAGGTCTTCGTGGTGGGCGAGGCGGTATTCGATGTCGGGGTCGAGCGACGCCAGGATGTGGTCGACGACTGCCTTGGTGCCAACCGGGCCAACAATCGTCAGCGGGGTCTTCTCGAACGTCATCACCCAGCGCGTCGTGATCACATCGTTGAGATCGGTGATGTGGTCGCTGTGCAGGTGCGTAATCAGCACCGCAGCGAGGTTCGGCGCACCGAGCCCGCACGCTGCGAGGCGCATCAACACGCCGCGGCCAGCGTCGACCAGGTAGTGCTCTGCGTCGGCGCCTTCGCCAGCCGAAATCAGCGTGGCCGGGCCAGCGCGATCCGGCGCGGGCATCGGCGAACCGGTGCCCAGCAACGTGACAGTCAAACTCATCGGGAGCTCCAATTCAGCAGGGGAGTCGCCGGGGAAGCCGCAGGCAAAGTCGCGAGGGAACGAGCCACCGGGGAGAGAGTCGACCGACACAGAGTTGCGAAAGGGGCCTGACCCCATGCGCAACTCACTGGCGGCTCATTTCACTTGCGGCATTCGCTCGCTCGGCCTCGACGGCAGTGCGTGACAGCAACTGGACAGTGACGTCATGCAACGTGCCTTCGAACGGGAACGGGCCGATGTAGCGCTGCGACACAGCCGATCCGTAGTCGTACCCGACGCTCGGACCGACCGACGACATCATGGTCATGAACAACGGCAGCTCGGCTGGCTCGGTCGGCACGCCATCGACGCTCAACGAAATCGTGCCCGTCTTGCCACCGGTACGGCGCACATGAACACCAAGCGCACTGGATCCGACCGGCACATCGATGTCAGATTCAACGATCAAGTGGTCGTTAAACGCGTTGTAGTCGACGACTAGCTTGTTGTTCTGAACGAAGATCGACACGCCTGAATTCTCGGTGCCAGTTGCGTACAGCACGCCCTGTTCGCCGCCGGTCCGCGTCACTCGCGCCATGAGGTCGAACGACGTGCCACCGAGTGATACCGAGGCCTGGCCCGGCATCGGTGACATCGGCGGGCGATAGACGTACCGCTTGTCGACGGGGTGCGGCGAGTGGTCACGGAATCGGCTGCCAAACAGCTCGATACCTCGATCGTCGAGCGGCAACACCCCGTGCGTGTCGGCTTCCTGCCACCACAGATCGATCAGTTCAGCGAGCTTGTCAGGATGGGTCTCTGCGAGGTCGTTGCACTCCGACCAGTCGGCCGAGAGTTGATACAGCTCCCACGTTTCGGTGTCGTAGTCGGCGCCCTTGTCGTGCTTGCACACCGCCTTCCAGAGCGATTCCTGGTCACCAGCCACGAGTGCTCGGCTGCCCGACATCTCGAAGTACTGCACGGTGTTCGCTGTTGGTGCCGATGCATTTGCCAGCGCGTTCGTGAACGACCGGCCGGTGACCGGCAACTGTTCGAGCCCCTTGTAGACCTCGGGTGCGGTGGCGCCGACCATCTCGTAAATCGTCGGGACGATGTCGGACACGTTGACGAACTGGTTGCGCAGAGCACCCGGCTCGGTGATGCCTGGGCCACTCACGATCATCGGCACGTGGACACCACCTTCGTGCGTGTTCTGCTTGTACCACTTGAACGGTGAGTTGCCGGCCTGCGCCCAGCCCCACGGATAGTTGGTGTGGCTGTGCGGGCCACCGATGTCGTCGATCTGATCCATCACCTGGTCAGCTGTTTCGAAGATGCCGTTGAAGAACTTCATCTCGTGCATGACGCCGAACGGGCCACCCTCCTGCGATGCGCCGTTGTCGGCAAGCACTATGACAATCGTGTTCTCGAGTTCACCCATGTCGCGGAGGCCTTCGATAAGGCGGCCAATCTGATCGTCGGTGTGATCGAGGAACGCGGCGAATGCTTCCTGCAGCCGACAGTTGAGGCGCTGCTGATTCTCCGACAGGTCATCCCAGGCATCGACACCCGGGTTGCGCGGCGCCAGCTGGGTATCGGCAGGAATCACACCGAGTTCGAGCTGCCGTGCAAACCAGCGCTCGCGGATGACATCCCAACCCTCGTCGTACTTGCCTCGGTACTTGTCCATATACGCCTGAGGCGCCTGGTGCGGTGCGTGCGTCGCGCCGAACGGTACGTACGCGAAAAACGGTCGATCCGGCCGCACGCCCTTGCTATCGCTGACCATCTTCATCAGCTGGTCGATCATGTCTTCGCTGACGTGATAGCCGTCTTCAGCTGATTTCGGCTGGTCGATCATGTGGTTGTCGCACACCAATGACGGGTGGAACTGATCGGTCTCACCCTCGAGAAATCCGTAGTACCGGTCGAAGCCGCGGGCCAGCGGCCACTGCTCAAATGGGCCAGCTGCCGAGCACTGCTCCATCGGTGCAAGATGCCACTTGCCAACGCAGAAGGTGGCGTAGCCCTCGTCGCGCAACACCTCCGCGACGGTGGCCGCATGGTTGCTGATGTGGCCAAGCTGGCTGGGAAAGCCCGTACGGAAGTTTGATATCGCACGCATCCCGACCGCGTGCTGCGAACGGCCAGTCAGCAGCGCGGCGCGCGTCGGCGAGCACAGCGGGGTGACGTGAAAGTTCGTGAACTGTGCACCGCTCGCGGCGAGTGCGTCAACGTTGGGGGTGTCAATGTCGGAGCCGTAGCAACCGAACTGGGCAAAGCCGGTGTCATCGAGCAGCACAACCACGACGTTCGGGGCGCCATCGCTCGGGTGCGGCGGCTCATCGAACCATGGCTCGGAATCAGCAACGGTTTTTCCGATCTTTCCTTCGAAACGTGAAGCGCGTGTCATGCCTTGTTCTCCTTGTCGATTCCGTTGTCGTTGTCGAATCCGGTGTTGGTGTCGGGTTGCAGGCCGGGCCAGCCGTCGAGAATTGCACTGATCGAACGGGTCCAAGATCGTGAGATCTGGCGATCCGAACGGCCGTGTGCGGCCTGCATGACCTCGTAGGCCTCTGGCGAAGTCATCGAATCGATCACGGCCAGCAGGTTCACCGCTTCGGCAGGTGAGAGTTGTACCGCCTCAGATGCGAAGTGTGTGCGCACCTGGTCGGACAGCTGCGAACGACCCCGACCGATCCCTTCGGCCATCGGCTGATAGTCGAGCGCGCGCTGTCGGGCAATCTGCATCATCGGTCCGGCTACCGTCAGCAGGCCGAGCCGGGCACGCACGTGCTTTGCGACTCGTTCCGCACGCGGCGCCGCGGCATCGACCACCGGATCGAAAAGGTGGACGTATCGTTTCCGGAACACATCGAATGCCTGGCGCTGCATGTCGTCGAGACCGTCGAAGTTCCGGAAAATCGAAGACACCGAAACGCCGGCTCGGTCAGCGACGTCTTCAGCAGTCGGCGGCACCTTGCCCTCGCGTAAGAGCGCAAACACTGCATCGATAACCGCAACCCGACTGCGCTCGCGGCGCGCCCGTCGACCGTCCATTGGCGGCTCCGACAGGGTGACCATGTCGCAACAGTAGACCGCCTGCACATGTATTGCGAGTCAGACTTTCATAATCTTGCTCAGCAGCCGACCTGCTTTGCCGTCAGCGCACAGGCTGCGCCGGCCGAGTCGACGTCACCCAACGAGCGCGAGCAGTTGATTTGGTAGAGCACGTGCCGCTCAAGGCGACACAGAGTTGGTGAATTGCACCGATCACGGACGGGTCCGGTGCGACAAGTGTCTGAGTTATCACACAGTCAGTCTCGCTGAGCACGACCGGTCACACTGTGCCTGGCACAGTGTGACCGTGACATCTGAATCTGCTCGGCCGACTGGCCCACTCGATGGGGTGCGCATCGTCGACCTCACCAGCGTGGTCATGGGCCCGCTTGCCACGCGCATGCTCGGTGATATGGGTGCCGACGTGATCCGTGTCGAAACCCCCGAGGGCGACATCATTCGGCACTACGAGCCGGCACGCAGCGCCATGATGAGCGCGTTCAGCCTCAACCTGAATCGCAATAAACGTAGCGTCGTGCTCGACCTCAAGTCGGAGAGCGGCGCTGCAGCCCTGCGCGACCTCGTGGCCACTGCTGACGTGTTTGTGACGACCATGCGGCGGTCGGCGTTGGGTCGACTCGGGATCGACGACGCATCGATTCGGGCAATCAAGCCGGACATCATCACCTGCGTCGCCAACGGCTGGGGCAGCAACGGCCCCAACGCCGACAAGGCGGCCTACGACGACGTGATCCAAGCAGCGTCCGGTGTGGTCGACCTCTTCACCTACTCAGGCGGTGCCCCACAGCTGATGCCGTCGATCATCGCCGACAAGGTCAGCGGCCTGCACATTGTCCCAGCGATCACGGCCGCGCTGTACCGGCGGGCGATGACGGGCGAGGGCGACTCGATCGAGGTGCCGATGGCCGAGGTCATGGCGTCGTTCAACCTGGTCGAGCATCTCGGTGGCTCGACCTTCGAACCACCGGTTGGCAAGTTCAGCTACCCGCGAATCACCACACCGAATCGGCGCCCCCGCCAAACCGCCGACGGCTGGGTCGTCCTGCTGCCTTACACCGACGCCAACTGGCGTGACTTCTTCGGCTTCGTCGGCCGACCCGAGCTTGCAACTGACCCGCGATTTGCCGAGCAGCGTTCGCGCATCTCCAACTCCGGCGAGCTGTACGGCATGCTCGACGACATGGTCGCTGACCTGCCCACAGCCGCGCTACTCGATTTCTGCGACAGCCGATCGATCCCCGCATCAGCAGTTCTCGACCTGGAACACATCGCCGACGATCCCCATTTCAAGGCCATCGACCTCTTACACGACGACGAGCATCCGACCGAAGGTGCGTACCGTTACACCCGCGATCCGATCCGATTCGCCAGTCGAGGCGATGACCACGAGACCGTGCGACTGCATGCACCCGGCCTCGGCGAACACACCGCCGAGGTGATGGCCGAACTTGGCTGGACGGACGATCAAATCGCCACGCTGCATCCCTGACGGGGGAGATGCCGCGAATTGCGACTCCGCACTGGAGGTCGTCGGGTCAGGCAGCAGCTTTGTGGCTGAGGAGTGCAGGGCGAGTAGACCCTTCCGGATGGAGAATCTGAACGGCAAGACAGCAGTGATCACCGGCGGCGCAAGTGGCATTGGGCTGGCGATGGCCCACCGGTTCGGCGCTGCCGGCGTGAACCTGGTGATCGGCGACATCGAAGTTCCCGCGATGGAAGCAGCCGTGACCGAACTGACTGCTGCCGGCTACCAGGTCGTCAGCCTGCAGGTCGACGTCCGCGAGATCGAGCAGCAGCGCGAACTCGAACGAGTCGCCATCGAGGCCTTCGGGAACGTCCACATACTGTGCAACAACGCCGGCGTCGGCGCTGGCGGCCCGGTCGCTGACCCAGACAACCTGGAGGTCTGGCGCTGGACCATCGACATCAATTTGTGGGGTGTCATCTACGGCTGCAAGGTCTTCCTTCCCGCGATGATTGCGCACGGCGAGCCCTGTCACGTCGTGAATACCGCGTCGATGGCCGGCCACGGATCCGCTCCGTTCATGGGTGCATACAGCGTTGCCAAGTACGGCGTCGTGGCACTGTCAGAAACGCTGACCAAGGAGATGCAGATTGCCAAGAACAACATCGGCGTGTCGGTGCTCTGCCCAGCCTTCGTGGCAACCGGCATCGCCAAGAGCGACCGCAACATGCCCGCCGGTCTCCGCCCTGAACCGGTTGGCGACCCCGTGTCCGGCGAGATGCAGGCAATGATCGAGTCGCTGGTCGCGAACGGCATTGCGACCGAGGTCGTCGCTGATGCGGTGCACGATGCAGTCCTCGAGAACCAGTTCTGGATCCTCACCCACGACGAAGCCAAGCCGGGCGTGCTCGACCGTGCCCAGCAGATCGTCGATGGCGTGAACCCGGGCGTCGGCGGCTTCGCGTAGCCCAACTCGCGCTCAACGGGAACCTCGGGACGGATTGAGGCGGAAACCGCTGAGTCGTGTCCCGAGATCGCTACGGCACCCACACTGACTGGACCACTGGTAACTATCCGAACGCCCAAGGGATGATCGCAGCGGAGGTCAAGACGGTCGTCAACGTGAGCGGAGCACCGACTCTCGTGAAATCGGTGAATCGATACCCCCCGAGACTGAAGACCATCAGATTCGTCTGGTATCCCACCGGGGAGAGGAACGAACAGGACGCGCCGATCAACACCGCGATGGTCAGCATCCTCGGTTCTGCCCCCACATCGGCCGCGATCGAAAGCGCTATCGGCACCATCAGAGCGGCAGCCGCTGTATTGGTCAGCAGTTCCGTCAAAACGATCGTTGCCAACATCACCAGAACCACGTGGCCCACGTCGCCCAATCCCAGGCCATCGGCGCGTTCGACGACACCGGCGATCTCTTCCGCGAGCCCGCTCGCGGACACCGCTGACCCAAGGCTGATCGCCGCTGCCATAGTTGCGACCACGTTCACGTTAATTGATCGCCACGCCTGGCTGACGGAGACCGCCCGTCCTGCCACGACCACGATCGATGCTGCCATCGCTGCCTCGAACAGATTCAGCAGGCCACTCACCGCCGCGACCACCAGTCCAGCCGTTGCCACAACGACGAGCATCGACCGGTCACGACGAGCGGGAGGCTGCTCGTCTAAGGCCGCAACCAGCGAGAAATCGGCATGCCCCCGCCAGCGCGAGGCAAACGAGTCGTCGGCGAGCACCAGCAGCACATCGCCAGCCTTCAGCGTCACCTGCCCGAGTTGACCGCCGACGTCACCGTCCGACCGGTGAATCGCCATCACCGCAGCGCCGTAGCGCGCCCGAAAGCCCACCGACTTCAGCGATCCACCCGCCAGCACCGACCCAGGTGAGACCACCGCTTCGAAGACTCGAGCATTTGGCCCATGCGCACGAGTGACGTGCTGCTCCTCGACCATCGTGAGGCCCTCGATGTCATGGAGATCGATCATCCTCGCGACATCGCCAACGAAGCAGCAGACATCGCCTGCCTCGAGGCGCGTGTGCGGCGAGGCTGCGAGCGACGTGGCTGACTGTCGATCGGTCCCCGGCCGCTCGACAAGGGCCAAGAATGCGCCATCGAGATTTCTCAGCCCTGACTCCGCGATCGTCCGACCTACAAGCGGGCCATCCGCGCCGACGCGGGCGGTGAGCTGGAACTCTCTGCCACGACGCCCAACATCAGTCGACACTGCCGTCCGGTCTGGGAGGAGGCGCACCCCGATCGTCGACAACACGACCACACCGACCACCGCGACAGGAAGCCCCACGACCGTGATCTCAAGCACTCCGAGCGGTTCTTCGCCCGACCTGCTCAGGAGGTCCGACACCACGAGGTTGGTCGACGTGCCGATCAGCGTGATCACGCCGCCCAGGACACTCGCGAACGACAGCGGGAGCAGGAACCGCGAAGCGCTGACTCCATTCAGCTGAGACCAGCGAACGACGCGAGGAGCGAACATCGCCACCAGGGGTGTGTTGGGCACGACAGATGAAGCCCCGGCAGTCACCGCTGCCAACAGGGCAATCGACCCTCCTCGGTCGAGTAATCGGTCGAACACACGCGAAAACGTCCCGGTTGCCGTCACTGCTCCAGCCAAGACGTACAGCGCTGCGATGGTCGCCGGTGCGGGGCTGGAGAGCCCGCTCAGGGCCACCTCAGAATCGATGACATCAACAAACATGAGCACGACGACAGCACCACCCAGTACCACGACGGGTGCGATGCGATCAGCAATGAGGATGACCACACACAACAGGATCACGACCAGGGCGATCCACGAATCAGTTGTCACTCGGGTCCTTCGTTGAATTGCTGATCGCCTCGCTCAACAGGTCTTCACCGTGTTCAAGCAGCATGCCTCACAGTCGCCCTGACGCTCGCAGCGCCTCGATGATTCGGTCGGCAGCTTCTTCGGCAGACACCTCAGTCGTGTCGATGCGAATCTCTGGTGACTCAGGCGCTTCGTAGGGAGAATCGATCCCGGTGAAGTTCGCCAACTCGCCCGCACGGGCCTTGGCATAGAGACCCTTCGGGTCACGCTGCTCGGCTACCTCGATCGGTGTGTCGACATGGACTTCGATGAACTCACGCGGCTCAACCCGTCCGCGTGCGAGATCGCGTTCCGATCGGAACGGTGAAATGAACGACACCAGAACGATGAGCCCGGCATCGACCATGAGCGCCGAGACTTCAGCAATCCGTCGGATGTTCTCGACGCGATCCGCATCGGTGAACCCAAGGTCACGGTTGAGCCCATGTCGGACGTTGTCTCCGTCCAGGAGGTACGTCCGCACACCGAGCGCATGCAGCTTCGATTCGACGACGTTGGCGATCGTCGACTTGCCCGACCCGGACAGCCCGGTGAACCAGACCACACCCGGCTGATGACGGCTCTGTTCGCTGCGGGCCGCCTTATCGACTTTGACGTCCTGCCAATGAATGTTGTGACTGCGCCGAAGGGCGAAGTGCAGCATCCCGGCACCGACGGTGGTCTGGGTGATCTTGTCGATGATGACGAACGACCCGGTATCTCGGTTACCGACACGACGACCCTGCCCTGCATGGCCGAGTTGTGCGGCGCTCGGGTAGGGATCGAACGGAATCGCTCGATCGACGCTGAGGTTGCAGACCCCGATCTCGTTGAGTCCGAGGGTGTTCGCAGCAAGGTGTTCCAGTGAGTTGACGTCGACCCGATATTTCGGATTCGCGATGGTCACGCCGACAGTGCGGGTGCCAATCTTCATCAGATACGGGCGGCCGGGCAGCATCTCGTCGTCGTGCATCCAAACAACATGCGCCTCGAACTGATCGGCGACTTCGGCCGGTGCATCGGCTGCGCAGATGAGATCGCCGCGGCTCGCATCGATCTCATCGACAAGAGTGATCGTGACCGACTGGCCCGAGATCCCAATATCGAGATCGCCATCCATCGTCACGATGCGCTCGACAGTGCTGGTTGTTCCCGACGGCAGAACGCGAATCGTGTCGCCGGGGCGGATTGAACCGCCGACAATCCGACCGGAGAAGCCACGGAAGTCGAGGTTCGGGCGGTTGACCCATTGCACGGGCATTCGGAAAGCGCCATCGGCACTCGACGCATCGTCGACAGGAACAGTCTCGAGGTACGTCATCAAAGTTGGGCCGTCGTACCACGGACTCTTCTCGCTGTGCTCGACGATGTTGTCGCCGCGCAGCGCGGACACCGGCACGAAGGTGACGGAGTCGATACCGATCCGAGCGGCAAAGGCCGAGTACTCGTTGACGATTGCCTGATACGTGTGGTGTGACCAGTCGACGAGGTCCATCTTATTGACGGCCACGACGACCCGAGAGATCCCGAGCAAGGAGGCCAAGTAGCTGTGGCGTCTGGTCTGGGTAAGTACGCCCTTGCGAGCGTCGATCATGACCACAGCGACATCAGCAGTCGATGCGCCGGTGACCATGTTCCGCGTGTACTGCTCGTGGCCCGGCGTGTCGGCAACGATGAACTTGCGCTTCTCGGTCGAGAAGAATCGGTAGGCAACGTCGATGGTGATGCCTTGCTCCCGCTCGGCTGTCAGGCCGTCGAGCAGGAGCGCGAAGTCGAGGTCCGTGCCCTGCGTACCGACCTTGGCAGAGTCGACCGCAAGTTGGGCGAGATGGTCTTCGAAGACCATGTGCGACTCATAGAGCAGCCGCCCAATCAAGGTTGACTTGCCGTCGTCGACGCTGCCGCAGGTGATGAACCGCAGGAGCGACTTGTATTGGTGCGACGTCAGGTACTCGTCGATGTCGACCGCGATCAGATCGGAAATATGGGCCATCAGATCCCCCTCGGAATTACGTTTGGGGTCAGGCCCCATACGTAACTTTTTTTCGGTGGGAACAGCATCAGAAATACCCCTCTTGCTTCTTCTTCTCCATCGAGCCGGCGGAGTCGCTGTCGATCAGGCGACCCTGGCGTTCCGACGTGGTGGCGAGCAGCATCTCCTGGATGATGCCGGTGATGCTGTCGGCGTCGCTTTCGATCGCACCTGAAAGTGGGTAGCACCCGAGAGTACGGAACCGCACGCTCTTGATCTCCGGCTCTTCGCCCGGCTCAAACTGGAAGCGATCGTCGTCGATCATGATCAACGTGCCACCGCGGTGCACGACCGGCCGAGGTGCGGCGTAGTACAACGGCACGATCGGTATCTGCTCGAGGTGGACGTACTGCCACACGTCGAGTTCGGTCCAGTTCGAGATCGGGAACACACGCAGCGTCTCACCCGGGCTGCGTCGAGCGTTGTAGAGGCTCCAAAGCTCGGGGCGCTGGCGCTTCGGATCCCACTGGTGCTGCGGTGACCTGACCGAGAAGATGCGCTCCTTGGCGCGGGACTTCTCTTCGTCTCGCCGAGCACCACCGAAACAGAGGTCGTACTTGTTGGCCTCGATGACCTGCTTCAAACCGTCGGTCTTCCACATGTCGGTGTGCATTGCCGAGCCGTGTTCGAACGGATTGATACCGCGTTCGATGCACTCGGGGTTCTTGTGGACGACCAGGTCGACGCCAAGGTCTTTTGCCGTCTGGTCGCGAAAGGCGTACATCTCGCTGAACTTCCACGTCGTGTCGACGTGAACGAGCGGGAACGGCGGCTTCGAGGGGTAAAAAGCCTTCATCGCAAGGTGCAGCATGACGGAACTGTCTTTGCCGACCGAGTACAGCATCGCTGGGTTGTCGCTCTCGGACACCGCTTCGCGCATGATGTGTATTGCCTCGGCCTCGAGCCGTTGCAGGTGCGTCAACCTATTGTCTACTATCTCCACAGACAATACATTAAACCGTGCAACCTCGCGATGCAACCCCCTCCCCCTTCCCCAGTAACTGCTCAGCGCGGGTGGCGTTGGTCCGTGGTTGTTCGATAGTCGGCTGCAAGCGATACAACATCGGCTGGCAGGCTGCCACTGACGAGGTCGGTCAGGCTGACCTCTTCGAGCACGCGTCGCAAACTGCCGCGAATCGCCATCCACACTTCGGGTAACGCTTCGGCGGGTGCCGGATAGCTGAGCCTGCGGAGGCTCTCGTCGTGCACATCAGCCAGCGGGCCGTCGACCGCACGAAACACGTCCGCGAGTGAAATGGAACTCGCCTCACGAGACAGCGTGAAACCCCCGGCCGGCCCGCGCTTGGACCGAATCAGCTCGGCCCGTTTCAGATCACGCGTGATGTCGAGCAGATACTTGAGTGAGATCCCTTGGCGCGTCGCGATGGGCTCGGCCTTGACCGCGCCACCGTCGACCTCGGCGAGTTCGCCCGAGGCAAGTTCGGCCATGAACCGCACCGCATTGTCAACTCGCTCTGAAATTCGCATCGCCGAGAACGGTAGCGCGCGACCTCGGACCAAGCCCGCAAACGGACCGGCAGCGACGGGACCTCGCCCGCAAGAGTACGAGCATCACGCGCAGAAATCCGCGAGCGCTCTGTTCATCTGAGACCGGTACTCGGCAATCCGACGGGTCTTGAGGTCTTCGTACCCTCGGATTTGGTCGGGCAGACCAGCAATGTCGATCGCCTCAGCGAGCAGGTCGGGTTGCAACGATCCCTCCACCACTTGCAGCGCTCGCCGGAACTCATCGGGCAGACCCGCTTCGGTACGGCGCATCTCACTCCGACCGAACGGATCGAGACGTGTGCCGCGCAGGTTCTTCCCGAACCCCAGGGCAACGAAGGCCGGTCGCAGCTTCGAGCTGACTGCCACCTTCGACGTCATACCCAATGCCTTCAGCATCGGTGGATGCAGCTTCCAAGCAACATGTGCCTCGGGACCGCCAACCTCCGTCGCTGCGCGAACGCCCTCCGGCATCAGGAGGAGCCGCGCTACCTCGTACTCATCCTTGTACGCCATCAGTTTGTGCATACTGCGCGCGACGGTTTCGGTGTACACACCTGTCGAGGACCCAACCCGACGCTCAGCCGCTGCGGCCGATTCGACGTCGTCGAGAAACCGTGTCGCATACGCTGCGTTCTGGTACCCGATCAGGTCACCGGCGAGCATCGTCAATGTGTCGTCGAGTGCCCGATCGGCATTGCCGAACTCACCAACAATCGCGTTGATCCGACCTGCGATCACGGCAGGAACTGGCTCAAACGTGACCGTCTGTGTCACTGGTAGCTCGTGCTTGGCCGCCGCATGAGCTTCGACGAACGCAGGATCGTGTGCCCATCGACGCCCCCAGTCGAGCGCTGCCAGATTCGCTTCGACAGCCACACCGTTCAACTCAATGGCGTTCTCGATGGCCTGCACAGTGACGGGGATGTGACCGCTCTGCACGGCGACACCGAGCAGCAACAGGTTCGACTGTGCAGCGCTCCCTGTCAGCGTCGTTGCGAGCGCAGTGGCATCAAGAAACTGGATCCAATCAGCCCGAGTCGCATCCCTGAGCCGTTGCTCGATCGAGTCCGTTGGATACGGCGTTGCCGGCTCCGAGATCATTCGACCCGTCGGCGTGCGGTGGTGCGAGACGATGGCAACGGTCCGGTCCGGATCGCACGCTGCGATCGAATTGTCGCTCGCGGCGACGAGGCCGTCGAACCCCAAGAGGAGGTCGGCCTGGCCATGACCAACGAGGTTCGACGATGTCCGGTCACCGCGCGTGAACACCACGTCAGACACCACGGGCCCAGCCTTCTGGCTCAGGCCAGTTTGATCGAGGCCACGGAGCTCCCAGCCATCGAGCATTGCAGCGGTCGACAACACCTGCGCCACCGTCACCACTCCGGTGCCGCCAATTCCCGCAAGTCGAATACGGACAAGGTCGACGGCAGTATCGGCGATCGGGTCGGGCACCTCGGACGTCGGCTCGAGAGCCGAAGTCGCGCGGACAGTTGTATCGCCCACCTCGACGATCATGAACGCCGGGCAGTCGCCTTCCACGCACGACATGTCGAAGTTGCACGACGCCTGGTCGATCGTCGTCTTTCGACCGAGCGGCGTGTCGACCGGTTGCACCGACAGGCAGTTACTGACGTCGCCGCAGTCTCCGCAACCTTCACAAATCCGATGGTTGATCACGACGCGTTGCGTGGGCATGACGAGCTGACCGCGCTTGCGGGATCGGCGGAGCTCGGCTGCGCAGAACTGATCGTGAATGAGCACCGTGACACCCGGGATCGTTCGCAGCTCGTCCTGCACCGCAACAATGTCGGTTCGGTCGTGCACCTTGACCCCTTTGGGAAGGCCGACACGTCGATATCGGCTCGGATCTTCGGTGGTGATCGCCACCTTGCTCACGCCGCACGCCAGCAAGATCGTGACGAGTTCGGGCACTTCGATCGACGACACCGAGTCTTGCCCACCAGTCATCGCCACGGTGCCGTTGTACAGGATCTTGAACGTGATGTCCTTCTTCGCCCCGACGCAGTACTGCAGGGCGAGTTGCGCTGAATGGAAGAACGTGCCGTCGCCATAGTTCTGGAACAGGTGGTGCTCGGCAACGAAGGGTTCCATGCCAACCCACTGCGCGCCTTCGTTGCCCATCGCGGTGATGCCGATCGACTCGCCGACCCGTTCCTCGTCCATCAGCAAGGTCATGCCGTGGCAACCAGTACCTGCGCCGACGAGTGCGCCATCGGGGACCTTCGTTCCCCAATTGTGTGGGCACCCAGAACAGAAGAACGGGGTTCGATTGACCGCCAACGGGATCAAGGCCCTCTCGCGCACCTTCGGCGATTCGGGAGCGAGACGATCACCAACTCGCTCGGTCAGCCGTGAGCGCAACCCAGCACAAATGGCATCTGCGTCGAGCTGACCCCATGAACGCATCAGCGTCGCGCCGTGCTCGTCGGTCTTACCCAGAACTCGCGGATGATGCCCACGGTTGTAGAGCGCATCCTTGATCAGCCACTCCAGGGTCGGATTTTTCTCCTCGACGACCACGATCTCGTCGAGCCCCTCAGAAAACGAACGGATCAACTCGGGGTTGAATGGCACGGGCATGCGAAGGTGCAGTAGCCGGATGCCAGCCGCCTCGATGGCCTCGAGCCCGTCGAGCCCGATCCGCCGAAATGCTTCGAGCATTTCGTAGTAGGTGAACCCGGTGGCAACGAAACCAATCCACGCGTCGCGTGGGTTGGCAGTCACTCGGTTGAGCCGGTTCTCGATGCCGTAACGCTGTGCAAGCGGCAGCCGGATCTCGCGGAACTCACGCTCCACCTCGATCATCCGGGGCCCAAGAAATTGAGCTGACGGATGGCTGACCCAACGTGCACCGTCCACATCGACAGTCGGCAGGATCGGGTCAGCATCGAGGACCGGGAAGGTGATGGTGCCCGACCCATCGGCGACAGGCGTGACGATCTTCATTGCTGACCACAGCCCCGACGCGCGAGACATCGCAACCGCATGCAACCCGAGCTCCAGGCACTCCCTCATCGTGCCGGGGTACAGGATCGGCATGTGGAAGTCGACGAGCGATGCGTCCGAGGACGACGGCATCGTCGACGATTTACACGCCGGGTCGTCGCCCACCAGCACCACTGCACCGCCGAGCGAACTCGACCCAGCGAAGACCCCATGGCGCAGTGCGTCACCCGCTCGGTCGAGCCCAGGGGCCTTGCCGTACCAGATGCCGACCACGCCGTCGTAAATCGCGTCGGGCCGACCTTGGCAAAGTTGGGACCCCATGACAGACGTGGCACCAAGTTCCTCGTTCACCGCCGGCTGATGCACGATTGGCAGTTCGGGAACGGTTTTCAACGCACGGGCCACCTCTTGGTCGAACCCACCGAGCGGCGATCCTGGGTAGCCGGACAGGAACGCCGCCGTGTTCAGGCCTGCCGCGCGATCACGGCGCAGCTGCTCGATCGGGATGCGCGCGAGCGCCTGGACACCCGTGACAAACGCCGTGCCCTCGTCACGTCGATAGCGGTCGCTCAACTCGTACTGGCGGTTCGTCACATCGTTCTTGGGTGCGGTGGCCATGCAGAAGTTTCCGACGGAATCCGATGAAGATGCAAGAATCTTGTGAATGTCTGCAGATTCCACAGAATTCAATGCCATTCAGTGAGTATCGACGAAACTGATCGCCGAATTCTGCATGAACTGCAGGTCGATGCTCGCCGCCCAAACACCGAGCTGGCCGCAGCGGTGAACGTGTCACCGTCGACGATCGTCAATCGGCTCCGCCATCTCGAACAGTCGGGGGTCATCCGCGGCTATCACGCCGACGTCGATGACACCGCCCTCCATCGCAACGTCCAGGCACTGGTGTCGGTCAAGCTCAGACCGAAGACGCCAGCGCACGTCAACGCATTCCTCGACGCGGTGTGGTCGTTCGACGAGACCGTCGCCGTGTGGCTTGTCACGGGCGAGTACGACGCGCTCGTGCAACTCAGCGCACGTGACATGGCGACGCTGAGCCAGACGGTGTTGACGTCGATCGGTGGTGCACCGAACGTCGTCGACGAACGCACATCAGTGGTTTTCCAGCACCGCACCAAACGAGTTCTCGCGGCACTCGAACCCTGATTGCGCAGCGTCGATCAGGCGCCCCCGTTCCAGTCAGCCTCGATCGCGAATACGACGGAGCAGAACTTCCTGAGCGATCGTCGCAACGTGCGTGCCGTCGAGGTTCAAGACGTCACCGGTAACCAGACCGCGTCCACCGCTCAAGCCGTGTGAACGAGTGTCGAACCAGTGCCACTGATCGGCTCGGCACGGTCGGTGGAACCACACCGAGTGATCGAGGCTGGCGCCCTGGAACTTGAATCGATCGCTCGTGTCGTTGGCAAAATCTGGGTGCGGCGAACGTGCTGCGCGTGACGGTGCGGCGTCGGAAAGGAAGGCCATGGCGAGCGTGTGCTTGACCGGATCGTCGCCGAGTACCGCTCCGTCTTCATCCAGGATCCGCAACCAGTAACCGAGCCGCCAGGGCTCACCATCCTGGCCCGGAAGGTCGACAGCACGGCGATCGATCAGGTTGCCCCAGGAGTAGTTCTCAAGGGTCGGATCGTCGGGGAGCGCGAGCCCTTCGGGCAACCGAGCAATCTGCGCGTCGGCTTCGTCTTCGTCGACCTGGAACGACACCGACACGTTGAGGATTGCACCGCCAGATTGCCGCGCGACGACTTGGCGGGTACAGAAAGATCGGCCGTCACGAAGCCGCTCCACCTCGAAGCGAATCGGCTCGGTCGTGGACCCCGGGCGGATGAAGTAGGAGTGCAGCGAGTGCGGGCGGCGATCGGGTTCGACCGTTGCCATTGCTGCGGCAAGCGCCTGCGCAACGACTTGCCCGCCAAAGAGTCGGTTGCCCCACGGGTACCGCGCCACGATCCCGACGTATGTGTCCGGGCCATGCGGCTCCAAGTAGAGCAGGTCGCCGAAGTCGACGTCTTTGATCTTCGGCGCAGCATTCGACGAGTCGCTCATGGCCCCATCTTCGCTCAGACCGTCCGAAATGGAGACCACCAAGCATCGCCGATGGAGCATTTCGGTCCACATTTCGGCGGAGTGCACCGACGGATGAGTTCGGTGAGCGGCCGCAACGTGGACCAGAGTGAGGGCGTGGCAACCATCGACACCGTGGACCTGGCCGACCAGGACGCACCAGACGCGCTCGATCGGGCGCTGCGTAAAGACGGCTTCGTCCAGCTGGTTGGGCATGGTCTGCGAGCCGACGTCGCCGACGGGTTGTGGGCCGGGATGGAGGAGTTCTTCGCTCTGCCATTCGTGACCAAGGCGAAGTACGTGGTTGAGGACGCCGCAGCGAACCGTGGCTACCGCCAGCGCGGCAGCGAGGCCCTGTCGTATTCGCTCGGCGAGGCCAGCCCGCCCGACCTGTTCGAGTCGTTCAACTCGGGCCACGACGCTCGGGCAGGCGGACATCGTCTGATCCAAACGACACCCTGGCCGACGGAGGCACCGGCGTTCGCTGCAGCGACCCGGAGCTACCTCAATGCGATGGCCGAACTCTCCGGCCGACTGGACCAGATGATCGGCGACATCATTGGCATCGACGACCTAGCCAGTCGATCAACAGCGGGGCCCGACACCATGGCCTGCATCCGCTACGAACGACTCGACGACGAGGCAACACCTGCCCCGGGCCAAAAACGGATGGGCGCACACAGCGACTACACCACCTTCACGATCCTTCGGGCCGACCCCGTACCCGGCCTCGAAATTCTCGGATCCGACGGCTGGAAGCCGATCGTTCCCGATGCCGATGCGTTGTTGCTGAACGTCGGCGATCTACTCGCAATGTGGACCGACGACACCTGGCCGTCCACGGTGCATCGAGTTCCACTTCATGGCGATGGCACCGACCCGGTGCTCCGCCGATCGGTCGCGTACTTTCACTACCCCGACCTCGATGTTGCCGTCGAACCACTTCCGACGTTCGGACAACCCGACAGTACGTACCGCTCCGTGACCGTTGCCGATCATCTTGGCGCCCGGCTGATCGGCCCCAAGCGTCATGCACCATCGGCCGGCACAAGCACGCTGAGCGACCGAACGATCTAGCCCTCCCGTTCTCCCGACCGCCTCGCCCTTCCCACCTCGCCCTTCCCGCCTCGCCCTTCCCACCTCGCCCAGCCGACCGCGCGATTCCTACGGTTACTGGATGGACGACCTGAACGACTTCCGTCAACGGTGTATCGACTTCATGGACTCGCGGCCGACGCCGTCGGGTGCACCGACGTTCGAGGAGTCGTGCGCGTTCCACACTGCGGCCTCAGCAGCAGGCGTCGGCGCAGGCGTCCCGTACCCCACCGAGTTCGGCGGGGCCGGATTGACCAATGCCCACGACAAGGTGTGGCGCGAGGTCAAAGAGAACTACCCGATGATGGAGAGCGAGTTCGTCATCAGCCACGGCATGTGCCTGCCGATGATCAACGACCATGGCACCGATGAACAGAAACGCCAGTTCATGCCCGATCTCATTTCTGGCAAGACGCTGTGGTGCCAGATGTTCTCTGAGCCCGGCGCCGGCTCGGACGTCGCCTCACTGCAGACCAAGGCCGAACTTGACGGCGACGAGTGGATCATCAACGGGCAGAAGGTCTGGACCACGTTGGCGCACAAGTCGCAGTTCGGATTATGTGTGGCACGAAACGACGCCGATCAGGTCAAGCATGCGGGCCTGTCGATGTTCATCCTCGACATGCAGGCACCCGGCGTCGAGATCCGTCCGATCAACCAGATCAACGGCGAGTCACATTTCAACGAGGTCTTCTTCACCGATTTGGCCATTCCGAAAGACTGGCTACTCGGTGAACTGAACACCGGCTGGAAGCTTGCCACGGCGATGCTGATGTACGAACGTGTTGCAATCGGCGCGGGAGGTGGCGGCGGCATCAGCCGGCCGATGTACGACCAGCTCCACAACTACGCGACGGCATCGGGAGCGATCGACAATCCAGTCGTTCGCGACCAGATGATGCAGGTGTATTCGATGGAGACCACGAAGGCGCTCATCGCCATGCGCACCCGCGCTGAGATGAAGGCCGGCAACACTCCTGGCCCCGGCGGCTCGCTCGGCAAGTTGTATGGCTCAGTGATTGCCTGGCGGATGCGTGAGATCGCACTCCAGATCGCTGGGATGTCGTCGGTGGCTTGGGCCGACGATGATCCGCACGGTGGCAGCGCACAAAGCCTGACCCTGCGCAGTTTTGCTTCGGGCATCGCTGGCGGCACCGACGAGATCCAACGCAACATCATCGGCGATCGCGTTCTCGGCCTGCCGCGCGAACCCGCTGTCGACAAAGGCGTGCCGTTTCGCGACCTCAGAGTCGGAACCCAAGCCTGACTGTCGCACTCGTTGTCACGCTCCGGTCTGACCAAAGTGTGACGTGAAGTGTGCAGTCGCCATGCCGACAAGCTGCCAGAACGGAGTCGACCCACTCGACACGTAGGGCGGTCACACCAATCATGGACCCAAATGGGTGGCCAAAGACGAGGGGTCGGGCCTCGGTGTGCGAACTACACCCGTTCGGACTGAATTATCGACGCGGGGCGGGGACGTCCGAAGAGATATCCCTGGGCTCTATCGCAGCCGAGGTCGCGCAACTTGTTGAGCTGCAGCGGTGTCTCGACACCTTCGGCGACGACTGACAGGCCGAGGCTGTGCCCGAGGCGGACGACTGCTTCGACAATCGACGTGTCGTCATCTTCGAGGCCAAGGCCGGCCACGAACGAGCGGTCGACCTTAATCGCTTCGACAGGGAAACGCTTCAAGTACGTGAGTGACGAGTAGCCGGTGCCAAAGTCATCGACTGACAGGTGCAGGCCGAGGCTGCGCAGTTCACGGAGTGCTGAGCTGGCAGCGACAGTGTCTTCCATCAGCGTCGTCTCGGTGATCTCAAGCCAGAGTGAGTCAGCCGCGATCCCCGTCGAGCCAAGCGCGTCCCGCACGGTCTCGACGAAGTCTGGATCGACCAGTTGCTGCGTTGCGACGTTGACCGAGAGGCCGCAGTTCGCAAAGCGCATCCCTCTTGCCCGCCAATGAGCGAGCTGCGCGAGCGAATCGCGCAGAATCGCTGCGCCGAGGTCAACGATCATGCGGCCGGACTCAGCAGTCGGGAGGAACTCCCCGGGCATCAGCAGCCCGCGTTCTGGGTGAAGCCAACGCGCAAGAACCTCGAAGCTCACGAGCTCGCCGGAGTCCAGGTCGACGATCGGCTGGAAGTACGGGACAATTTCGTGGCGTTCGATACCGCGTCGTAGCTCTGACGCGAGTTGCAGTGCGCTGATCGATGCCTGGCGCGTGGCTGCGGTAAATGCTTCGACTCGGTCGCGTCCTGCGGCCTTAGCGCGATACATCGCGGCGTCGGCATCACGCATCAGATCGTCTGCGGTGAGGCCGGGCGCAGCGTTGACAGCAATACCGATGGAGGCAGTGACCACCATCTCGTGACCTTCGATCACGATGGGTTCCATCACCGAACGCCGGAGACGTTCCGCGATTGCCGCCGGGTCGACGAACGCGCCACTCGGTGTGTCTTCGCCACCGATGGACACACGGTCGACAAACACGACGAACTCGTCACCGCCAAAACGTGCCAACCGGTCACTGCCGCGCATCACGCCACGGAAGCGCTTGGCGACCTCGCGCAGCACCTGATCGCCAAGGCCATGGCCGAGACTGTCGTTGACGACCTTGAAATTGTCGAGGTCGATAAAAAGGACTGCCACTTGGCCAGGCTGGGCGAGCAGCAGATGAGTGTCGAGCCGTTTGACCAGCGCCGTCCGGTTCGGAAGGTCGGTCAGGTCGTCATGGGTTGCAGCATGCATAAGCAGGGCTTTCGAGTGCCGCTGCTCCGTGATGTCTTCGACGTGGGTGATCGCCAGCGACACGCCATCCTCTTCGGTGATCGACACACGAGTACGTGCCCACACGTAACCGCCGTCCTTGCGCTTGTAACGCTGTTCAAGTGCGTACGTGTCGGAGATACCAAGCTCGAGCTGTGCGCGCTGCGATGCCGCTGCTGCCATATCTTCCGGATGCGTGAGTGTGCGAATCGCCATGCCGAGCAGCGAATCGAGCGTCCGGTCGAGCATGTCAGCGAGCGGTTGATTCGCGTCGACGATCTTGCCGTCGTCCAAGCGGACGAGCGCCATCCCGGTCGGTGCGGAATGAAAGGCCTGCTGGAAACGGCGGCGGGCCTGCTCGAGCGCAGCGGTCGTCCGCTTGCGGTCGGTGACGTCACGGAGCAGAAGCACCAGACTGCCGGCTGCGCGATGGCTGACTATTTCTCTACCGTCTTTGGCAAGGTGAAGCGATGCCTCGACAAGATGGGGCTCGCCCGACTTGTCGACCAACTCGAACACAGCAATGTTGCCGTCACGCCCACCGCTCGCGCTTGTCACCTCGTCACCGACGTTAAACCGCTGCCATTGCTCAGACATCGAGTCGCGGTCAGCCTCGCCGACCATTTCCAGGAAGGCTCGCCCAATGAGGTCGTCAACCGACCGACCCGTCAGTGCCGCTGCTTTGCCGTTCGCCGAGGCGATGCGTCCCGTGTCGTCAAGGCCCATCACGGCATCGGGCAGATCGTCGAGTAGTTGACGCATCTGCGTTTGCGTCTTAGACAGTTCGTCGATCGTGGTGCGAAGGCGTCGACCAAACCGGCGAGCCTCCAGCCAGGTCACCAGGACAGCGACGACCGAAAGCACCCCGATAATCGACACAACCAGGACCGTGCTCGTCGACCGATCGGTGGCAACAGCAAAGGCTGCCAGGCCGATCAACGCGATGGCGACGACCACGATGGGAACCAGTGACCACCAAAATCTGGTTGCCCTTCGCCGCATTACTTCTGTCCGCACCACATCAAAATACGACCCGGCAACGCGAAGATCGTGGATGTCCCATTAACCCCTGGTCAGAGAGGGTCTCGAGCGTCCACGATCGACCAGCAGAAATCTGACGGAGGATCGAACAATGAGTCGTTATGTACGGGTGGCCCACCACTGATCGAGGCGGGCACGGACAGCATCCTCACCGATCAGACCCTCTTCGAGTCGAACTTCCATCAGGAAGTCCATAGCTTGCCCGACTTCGCGACCCGGCTTGATGCCGAGATGCTCAATCACCGAGTTGCCGTCCATCTCCGGACGTAGCGCAGCGAGTTCTTCGGCCTCGGCGAGCTCGTCGATACGTTCTTCGAGCTCGTCCATCCGGCGTGACAGACGCGCGGCCTTCTTGGCGTTGCGCGTGGTGCAGTCGCAGCGCGTCAGGACGTTTAATTCCCGAAGCAATGGGCCAGCGTCACGAACGTAGCGGCGGACGGCCGAGTCCGACCATCCCATCGAATAGGTGTGGAAGCGAAGGTGGAGAGCCACCAGTTCGGTGATCGCCTTGACGTCGTCATTGGAGTAGCGCAGCGCGCTCAGACGCTTCTTCGTCATCCGGGCGCCAACAGCATCGTGGTGATGAAACGTCGTTCCCTTACCTTCGAGATAGCCGCGGGTCTTCGGTTTGCCAATGTCGTGGAACAGTGCAGCCAGGCGGGTCAGGCGGAAATCGAACTCAGGGCGGTCGCCGGATTCGATCGCCGGGTGCTCGCGCAGCGGGCGAACGTTCTCGACAACCGCCAGTGAATGCGTCAACACATCTTTGTGCTGATGAATCGGATCGTGCTCGAGTTGCATCGCCGGCAATTCGGGCAGGAACTGGTCAGCCAGACCGTTCTCGATCAGAAACCACAGGCCCGCAGTCGGATGGTCAAGGACCATCAACTTGTCGAGCTCGTCGCGAATCCGCTCTGCCGACACGATCTCCAGGCGATTCGACATTTCCTTGACCGCAGCCACGAGTTCGTCTGTCGGTTGCAGTTGGTAGCGCGCGATAAATCGGGCAGCGCGCAGCATCCGCAACGGATCGTCGCTGAAACTCACCTCGGGACCAAGGGGCGTACGTAAGGTCTTCGTCATCAGGTCGCCCGCACCGTTGAAGGGGTCAACGAGGGTCGGCACAGCCGCTCCAGCACCAGAGGCAGCACCAGTCAGTTCCAACGCCATGGCATTGACGGTGAAGTCACGCCGCGCCAGATCTACTTCAATCTCGTCGGCGAAAACGACGTGTGGCTTGCGGGAATCGTCGGTGTAGGCCTCGGCCCGGAACGTAGTGATCTCGTACTGCCGTGTTTCGCCAGTTTCTGGATTGACCTTGTTCGCGCCGATCGTGCCGAACTTTTCACCCTGCGTCCAGATTGCGTCCGCCCAGCCCTCGAGGCAGGCCTTGATCTCGGGCGGCCGCGCATCGGTCGTCAGATCGAGGTCGAAATCGGTCCGTCCGCTGTCAACGAGGAGGTCGCGGACGGTGCCGCCGACCAGGTAGAGGCGGTAACCGGCCGTGTGAAAACGCTCGGCAAGCGGTGACAGCTCGCGCAAGACGGGTTCGAATCGTTCTGGCACCACGACTTGCCACGATATGGGATGACCGCTCACTTCGATCAACTACCGCCAATCTCACCGGGCGGTTCTCTTTCGAACTGCCGGTCAACTGCACGGTCCGAGGAGGCATCGGGCAAGTAACGTTGGCGACGTGACGACGGCGACGGCGCGAGACACGGTGCGCGGGCGGATCGACGCATGGCCCTACGAACCCGACGTCGCCCACCTCATGCTCCTCGACCACCACATGGTGCCGACCCGCACCGACGTCGAAGCCTGGGTCGCCGAGGCACGCCAATCACCCGAACCGCACCGCGCGATACGGACGGGCGCGATGTTCCCCGAGGCGGCCAGCGTCTTCGCTGACGTCGGCTTCACGACAATCGACACGCTGGCCCTGCTCGACATCCGTCTGTTCGAACGCAGTGACCGCGGTCGCCCCGGCACACGGCGGAACGCTCGAACAACGACACGGCGGATGCGCTCAAACGACCTCCCGGCGGTCGCGGAACTTGACCGGACGGCATTCGGCGATCCGTGGGGCAACGACGTCCGTTCGCTCAGCGACATCACCACGGCCACCCCACGGCATCGGGCGCGCGTTGTCGAGGGCCCCGAAGGCCTCGAAGCCTTCGCCATCAGCGGCCAATCCGGCCGCTACGGATACCTGCAGCTCCTCGCGGTCCACCCCGATGCGCGTCGACGCGGTCATGCACAGCACCTCGTCGGTGACGCTTTGCATTGGATGGAACGGCGCGGCGCCTCGACCGCGCTGGTCAACACCGGTGTCGACAACGACGCCGCGCTCGACCTCTACCGCTTGCTCGGATTCACCAGGCGCGCCGAAACACTGCAGATTCTCGAACATGTTTTGACGTGATGGGCCATCGACACACACCAAGCGGCCTCCTCGTTGCAGCCTCCGTCCTCTTCGCGAGCGCCGCAGTCACCGCGGGAGTTGCACGCGGTGCTCCCGCGCCAGCCGAACAGTTCACCCGACAGCGCACCGGCCTCCAGGTTGAGCTCGTCGAGCAAGATTTCACGTTTCGCCCTGGCGCCTCAATTCGCCTCGTCTACCGAATCACCGGCGACCTCGATGCTGGCGGCATCGCACCCCCAACCAGCACGACAACCAGCACGACAACCAGCACGACAACCAGCACGATGCCGGCGACCAGTCCGGTGAACGCTGGCCCAATCGACCCAGCGACGCCACCCGAGACCACCAGACCAGCCACCACTACATCGCCAACGACAACGACCACCACCACTGTTGCGCCCGTCCCCGAGCTGACCGTCGACATCGCCAACTTCGAACCCATCACCAGTGTTGACAGCTCCGTCTTCGATCAGATTCTCGGCCAAGGTGCGCAGCCGGGCGCGTTCCGCAACAACATCGATGGCGTCCGGTTCGCCGACGCTCGCAACAACATCAAAGTCGTCACGCCCACCGAAGCGATCCTCACCCTCGACATACCGACCGACACCGGCGGCGACGAGGTGCTAAGCGGGCCAGACAGCCTCGAGTTCCCAGACCCTGGATTCACACCGATACGAATGCAGCTCCTGATCGACGACGACCTCGTCGCCACTCACGGCACAATCATCGAACGCCAGCCGGGCAGTAATGAGACCCAACGTCCAGCCGAACCCGTCACACTGGGCTTGGTCGCAGAAGTCAGCCGGTCCAATGGGTCACTGACCGACGCACAGGCCACGCAGGATGAAATCGTCACCCTCGTCGGCGTCGCTGCACAGCTCACTCCTCCCATCCTCGCTGCCGTGCCACCTGGTGCGGTCTCCGCGCTTGCCGATCCGGAAGCGGCCGCGGCGGCGTTCGACAACGACGAGATCACCACCCACACCGACGTCGAGCTTGACGTGTCATCAGCCGTCGCAGCAGGCGTCCCCGACGTCTTCACCCGGGCCTTGAACGCTGGTGAAGAAATCGTCACCGACGTCTTGCGTCAGACACCGACTCGCGTCGTGTGGATTGCTTCGACACCGCTCAGCAGTGGCGGTGCACAGCTGCTTCGCGATCTCGGCGTCCGGTACGTGGTGATGACGCCTGAGCTGTACGCAACAACTATTTCTGAAAACATTCCCGACACAGACCGGCTTGTCGAGCTCCCGCTTCCCGACGGCCGCATCATGCCGGTCCTGCTGGTCGACCCACTCGGTGCATCGTTGACCACAGAAGTTGGCGACGCCGTTCTCGCTGAACAGACAGCCGTCGAATGGGCCGTGCGGATGGCCACCGAGTTGGTTCTCGACCACCGAGAAAACGGCCGCAACGTCCGCCGGACGCGGCTCCTCGCCGGGCCTGACCTCACTGCACCCGATCCGCGACTCATCAACGCGCTCGCCGACATCGCCGAGCTGACACCCGACCTTCGTTTTGCTGCACCGTCGACGCTGATCGGCTCGACTGACGTACAACGACTCCAGTCAAGCGACATCACGTTCCCAGACGTCGCAGGACCAGATCTCACTGCACGGCTGCAGCGCATCAACGACGCCAAGCTGTCGCTGACCAGCGTCGGATCGATGCTGGCGGCCAACGGCGGACGGACCGCTGATTGGTTCGAGGCACTCGATCGCCTCGTCTCGACATCGGTCGACGACAGCGCGGCCAACGCCCAGATCGACGAAGTACTCGAAGAAGCCAGTCGTATTCGGACCGCTGTCGTCCTGCCCGATCCGTTCACCTTCACGCTGACGGGCAACGCCGACGCGATCACTATTCGGCTCGGGAACACCAGCAACGAACCGCTCACCGTCATCTTGCAGATGTCGTCGTCGAAACTCACCTTTCCGGACAACGATCAGTTGATCACCCTGCGCCCGAACGACAGCACAGACATCCGGGTGCCGGTCCGAGCTCGCTCAAACGGAACCTCAGCCGTCAGCGTCGCATTACTCACCCCACTCGGCGACCCACTTGGTGAACCAGTGGTATTGACGTCACGCGTGAATGCACTCACTGGGCTCGGCCAAGTACTCACAGGAGCATTCATCATCATGCTGGGCACCTGGTGGTTCGCGAACTGGCGCAAACGGCGCGGTGCCAATCAAGATGCTGGTGACGGCACTACTGGCGAAGATGCTGACGCCCAGGCCACTAACCTTTCTTCTTCGTGAGCGCGCCAACAAACATCGTTCGTATCGTCACCGACAGCTCGTGTGACCTGCCCCAGGAAATCGCCGACGAACTCGGCATCGTGATCGTGCCGCTCAGCATCCGCTTCGGCGACGAAGAGTTGATCGACCGCGAAGAACTCACGGTCGCCGAGTTCTGGAGCCGGTGCGCCGGATCAGACACGCTGCCTGAAACCGCAGCACCCGCACCCGGCCAGTTCGAGACCGCGTACCGACGGCTCAAAGACGAAGGTGCGGCCGGTGTGCTTGTTGTCTCACTGTCAGGCGCCCTCTCGGCCACTCTGCAGAGCGCAGAACTCGCTGCACGTTCCATCGCCAGCGATGATTCGATCGACTTCGACGTCCGCGTCGTCGACAGCCGCACCGTTACCCTCGGCCTCGGCACCATTGCTCTCGCCTGTGCACGCGCCGGACGCGCCGGCGGATCGATCGAGGACATCGAAGCACTTGCCACCGACCTCGCCCAGCGCACCCGGGTGTTTGGTGCACTCGACACGCTCGAGAACTTGAAGAAGGGTGGCCGCGTCGGCAACGCGAAGGCGATGCTCGCCACTGCCCTGTCGATCAAGCCAATCATCGAAGTCGCAGGTGGCATCGTCGAAGAAGCGGGCAAACAGCGCACCCGGACGAAGGCGCTCAAGTACCTTGTCGACAAGGTAAAAAGCTTCGATGGCAAGCTCGAGAACCTGGCCGTACTCCACGCCGACTGCAGCGACGTCGACATGTTCGTCGACATGCTCACCCCGCACTACGACGGCGACATCGTCATCGGCGAAATCGGCCCAGTGATCGGCACCCACGGGGGTCGGGGCACGATCGGCGTGGCGTTCCACGAACTCTAGATTTCTTTCGGGTTTCGGCCCTCGGTTCGCAACCCCCACCCCCCCCCTTACCACCGCACCACCGCACCACCGCACCAGGTTTTGTGTGAGCGATTGCGGCGTCGTTGGCCACTGTTCCTCACACAGAACTGGTTTTCCACTTTTGTGTGAGCTATTGCCGCATCGGTTCCCGCAATCGCTCACACAAAACCTGGACCCACCCCCAGACACCCTGACCATGAGCAACCAGCTCATTGCCCCATGATCAAACCGTCAGCCAAGTAACGTCTCAATAGACCATGTCCGATCCGACCTCAACGCTGATTGCCGAGCGTTACGAACTGAAACGCCGCCTGGCTCAGGGTGGGATGGCCGAGGTCTGGCTCGCCGTTGACCTCACCCTGGACCGAAAGGTCGCGGTCAAGTGGCTCAAGCCTGGACTGGCTTCTGACGAAGTCGTCGCAGAACGCTTCCGACGCGAGGCAATCGCTGCAGCGAGCCTCAACCACCCGAACATCGTGGCTGTCCACGACGTGTTCGAGCACGAGGGCCGCCAGGCCGTGGTGATGCAGCTCGTCGATGGCAAAAGCCTGCGGCAGCTGCTCGACACACAAAAGCGCCTCTCCCCCGAACTCACCGGCCACATCGGCGCCTGCACGGCTGCGGCGCTGCATCACGCGCACGAGAACAACTTCGTCCACCGTGACGTCAAGCCCGGAAACATCATGATCACGCCGGACGGCCGGGTGCTCCTCACCGACTTCGGCATCGCCAAAGCCCTCCAGGGTGGTGACGATCTGACGAGCGAGAACATCATGATGGGCACTGCGAAATATCTGTCGCCTGAGCAGGTCCGCGGCAAGAAGCTCGACGGTCGCGCCGACCTGTACTCGTTGGGCCTGGTCTTGTACGAGTGCCTGGCCGGTCGCGTGCCGTTCCTCGGCGAGAGCGATGCCGACACGGCTCTGGCGCGCCTCCAGCGCGACCCCACCGACCTCTCACGCCTCCGTGCCACGCTGCCGACCAGCCTGGTGACAATCATTCACCAGCTCCTCGCACGCAACCCGATGCACCGTCCAGCCACCGGCGCCGACTTGGTTGCAGCACTTGAGCAGGCAGCAGCCGAAGGCCCACCCGAGATCGACGAAACCCCCCACGAACGCTCGACGGTCGCTCCGTTCTCCGCAGGTCGTCTCCGTCGCGCTCCCTCGGATCTCGATGGTCGTGCCGACGACCGTCGTCGCGCCACCCGCGGCGATTCATCGCCGAACGGGACCCTGCGCCAACGGCGCGATCAGACACCGAGTGACCCGCCACGGCGTAAGCGTCCTACCGATGCACGCCAGGCGCCCACCAACCCCCTCCCTGAGCGTCGCCGTATCCCTGGTGAGCCCGAGCGGATCACCGGCACAGTGCCGATTCAGCAACTTCCGCGGGAAGCTCGCCAGCGCGACAACACACCACATGCTGGAGCACAGCTTCGGGGCAAGCCGGTCAAGGGCATGTCGCAGGGGTGGAAGCCGTCGCTCACCGTGATTGGTGGGCTTCTGCTGCTCGCTGCCATCGTCGCTATTGTTCTCGTTATGAGCGCGCAGTTTGGAAGCGACGACGACGGGTCGAATCCACCCGAGAGCGTGGTCCCTGATGCTTCGATCTTCGCTGGAGTCGATACCGCAACAACTCTTGGCGGCGGCCTCGCAGCGAGCGGTGCCGATCCAGCGCTCGGAGACGCTACCGCTGCACCCACCGGCCCTGCCTCGATCGCGGGCATCACCACGTTCGACCCAGACGGCGACCGCGAAGAGAACGACGACGAATCGGTGCTTGCCATCAGCGATGGCGACGCCAGCACCAACTGGCGCACGGTGTGCTATGGCGGTGAGTACATGGGCGGCAAGGTTGGTGTCGGTCTCGTCGTGACCCTCGATCAGCCTGCTCAGCAGGCACTGACGGTCGACGTCATCAACGGCCCGTACATCGTTGACTTTTACACCTCGTCAGCCGAGAGCGCCCCGGGCGAGCTCAGTGGCTGGGATGGTCAGCTGGGCGCTCAACGGTTCGCCACCGAAGGCGAAGTGCTCCAGACCGACGTCCCTGCCGCTCCCGTGCGTCACGTGCTCGTACTGTTACAGCAGCTTGGTGCCGACGCATCGTGCAGTAGCAACAACCCGTTCCGCGGCCGGCTCGGCGAAATTGCCCTGGTCGGTTAGTCCTCTGAATGAGATGTCGCGCTGATGGCTCCGCTGTCTGATGACGAGCTGGTCGCCGCAGCACAGGGTGGCGATCGCAGCGCAATGGACCAGCTCCTGCGCCGCCACTACGACCGCATCTACGCGGTCTGCCGCCGGGTCACCGGGGGGACCAAGGACGCCGACGACGCCTGCCAAGAAGCACTGATCAAGATCACTCGGAGCCTGCCGCGCTTCGATGGACGAGCAGCATTTAGCACCTGGGCATATCGCATCGCCACCAACGCCTCGCTTGACGAGCTTCGCAAACGCAAGCGTCGACCGAAGCTGCATTCGATTAACCCTCACAGCGACGGTTCCAATGGCGTCGAACCCGAGTTGATTGACCCCATGGCCGCCAAACGCATCGACGCGATCGACGATCGCCTCGCCATCGACGAAGCGCTCGGTGAACTCAGCGACGACTTCAAAGCTGCCGTCGTCCTGCGCGATGTGGCCGACCTCGACTACAACGAGATCGCAGACATCCTCGAGATTCCGATCGGCACGGTTAAATCACGCATCGCTCGAGGACGTACCGCGCTCGCCGAGTCGCTGCGCCTCGACGACATGCTCGAGGATCCACCCGCTCGCCTTGGCAGCGAGCATGACGACGTGGTGAACGTCACCGACCCCGTCACCGAAGAAATTCACATCATCGGGAACCAGTCCGGCGATCGGGAACGTCCAACAGATTCAACATGAACGACGACCTGACCCTCCTGGCGAGCGCGTATCTCGACGGCGACACCACACCAGCGGAACGCGCCCAGGTCGATGGTGATCCCACAGCACTCGTCGAAGTGGAACGTCTTCGCCAGGTCCGAGCTGTGCTCAGCCAGACCGACAGCGCTCCGATTTCGACGCGCGAGCGGCACCTCGCTGCAGCCTTGGAGGTATGGGATCGGCTGCCGGCAAGCGAATTCAGCAGAGACGCCACACCTGCGGGCGCGCAGTCGGCAGCCGCCGCCGGGCAGGCCTCAATCACGTCACCGACGTCTGCTGGTGTGTTGCGTCAACGCAGCAGCAGCAATCGCCTTCTCGTTCTCGCTGCAGGCCTGGTTGTCGTCCTTGGCGGCGGCATCGTTGCCCGTGGGTTCATCTCTTCGAACAACGACGGCAGCATCGCGAGCGACGCTGCCGACACCGCTGAGCAAGACCTCAGCCCTCGCGCCGAGCTCGACGTGGAAGCAGCCGACGAAACATTTAAAGACGCAGGTGATGCAGCGGCGAGTGAGTTGGGCACCGCCGATGTCCCTGTCACACCAGAGGCCAACACGCTCATTGGTGGCGAGAGCGAAGGTCCGCCCGATGAAAGTCTCGAAGTGCTGAGCAGTGCTGAAGAGCTTGCGGTCTTCGCCAACGATCTGAACCGAACGATCCTCAACGTCGGGGACAACGGGGTCGACGAAGCCGCAGCTGAGCCGGCGCCAGAGAGCGAAATGGCCTTCGACGACAGCGTCCAAGCCGCGCCGGCCGACACCCGTCTTGCACCGTTCCCGCTGTGTGACCTCGTGACTCGGATCGTCGGGCCGGCTCTCTGGGGTTCCCCCGGCCTCTTCGACATACCAGTGATTGTCGGCATCGACGACATTGACGGTCAGGCCGTGGCCTATCAACCCGACGATTGCCTGGTTATCGCTCGGACGCCGCTGCTGCCCTGACTCACCGCTCTGCCCCTCTCCCAACATGCTTCGTGAGGCGCGCGGGGACCACCCCGGCTAACCTCAGTCACTTATGCCGGGCAATCCGCTGACAGATCCAAACTGGGCCGACGAGACGACCGACACGGTCGTCCGGTTGGTCGGCACCGTGCGCGACAAGACAACAACCCCGGTCGTCTACGCCGCTCGAGGGCTCGTCTTCGGCCTCATCGCGCTGTTCTTGGGCGTGTTCGCCATCGTCATCTTGGTCGTCGGGCTCACACGTGGCATGCAGTCGGCGCTCGACTGGCAGTTCGCACACGCTCGCTCGGTGTACATCAGCTACTTGGTGCTCGGGGGAATCTTCTCCCTCATCGGGCTGTTGTTGTTCAAGAAGCGCAACGCCAACGCTTCCTAATCGCCCGGCGTCGTTGCCGGGACGTTCTGGGAACTGCAGGCGCGATGTGCACCGATTCCCCTCTCATCACACCCGGAGACGCTCATGTCTGAATCCACCCCAAGCACGCCTGACGTTCGCGACGTCATCATCATTGGTTCAGGCCCCGCCGGCCTGACTGCTGCGATCTATACCGCTCGTGCCTCACTCGCGCCGCTGCTGATTGAAGGCGAACCGTCAAGCACAAGTGACCAGCCCGGCGGCCAGCTCATGCTGACCACAGAGGTCGAGAACTTCCCCGGGTTCCGTGACGGCATCATGGGCCCAGAGTTGATGGCCGAGATGCGGGCCCAGGCTGAGCGTTTCGGCACCCAAGTGATCACTGAGAAAGTGACCGACGTCGACGTCACGGTGCGGCCCTTCAAAGTCACTGTTCGTGATCAGGAGTTTTTCGCCAAATCAATCATCGTCAGCACGGGAGCCCAATCGCTCATGCTCGGCCTCCCAGAAGAACAGCGCCTGATCGGTTACGGCCTCTCCACCTGCGCGACCTGCGACGGTTTCTTCTTTCGTGGCCACGAGATTGCCGTGGTCGGAGGTGGCGACTCTGCCCTCGAGGAAGCCACCTTCCTGACCAAGTTTGCCGACAAGGTCACCATCGTCGTACGCCGTGACGAACTGCGTGCCTCAAAAATCATGCAGGATCGAGCACGCGCCAATCCAAAGATCGAGTTCTTGTGGAATTCCCAAGTCACCAAGATTCACGGCGAGGAAAAAGTCAGCGGCGCCGAGATCACCAACACCGTTGACGGATCGAAGTCAGAACTCGCCATCACTGGCGTGTTCATCGCAATCGGCCACAAGCCGAATACTGATCTCTTCCGAGGCAAACTCGACATGGACGAAGCAACCGGCTATCTCCAGACGGTGCCCGACTCAACGTACACCAACGTCCCTGGCGTCTTCGCCTGCGGTGACGTGCAGGATTCGGTGTATCGACAGGCAATCACGGCTGCTGGATCGGGTTGTATGGCGGCCATCGACGCGGAACGGTGGCTCGAAGATGCACACGACATTGAGGCAAACGTTCCCAACTACTGAGGTTCTCCCTGGTCAGCGCGAGTCCTCCCCGAGGGGGAATGATCTCGTTGCCGTCACGGTTGTACTGTTTCGAACGACAAGACAGTGGGTCTTGCGTCACACAGGGCAATGACCCGCTTGTGAAAGGCTGCCTCCTCATGGCAAACGGAATCACCAATCTCTCCACCGCAACCTTCGACGAAGTCGTCGGAGCTGCAACCACCCCCGTGGTCGTCGACTTCTGGGCTGAATGGTGTGGCCCGTGCAAGCAGATTGCTCCGATCCTCGAAGAGATCAACGCCGAGCACGGTGACAACATTGCAATTACCAAGTTGAATGTCGATGACAACCCCGACCTCGCCATGAAGTACAACGTCATGAGTATCCCGACGCTGCTCGTGTTCAAGAATGGCGAAGTCGAAAAACGTCTCGTCGGCGCCAAGAGCAAGGGCGCACTACTGCAGGAGCTCGAGGAATTCCTTCCAAACACCTGACCCCGTTCCCCCTCGCAGAGGGGCAGCGAGGCGAACCAATTCGAGATTTGCAGCGCCGCCTCGGTGCCGCCGGGTACGCCCCGGTAGGTGCCGAGGCGGGTTCTTTTTGCGCGTCCACGGTCGATGCCGTCTCGCGCTTCCAGGAAGCCCGCGGGCTCAATGTCGACGGCATCTGTGATGAGCAGACGTGGCTGGCCGTTATCGAAGCTGGCTACCGACTCGGCGACCGCACATTGCTCCTCAAAGCTCCCCAGTTACGCGGTGACGACGTCGAGGACCTCCAGCGGGCACTCAACCACGTTGGCTTCGACTGCGGCCGCCCAAATGGCATCCTCGGCCCTGGAACGATCAGCGCGCTCACCGACTTCCAGAAGAACTGTGGGCTCCCAGCCGATGGCATCTGTGGTCGCAAGACGGTCAAGATGCTTGACGTCCTCCGCCGGCAAAGTGGATCGGGACCTGGCGTTGCATCGGTCCGCGAACACGAATCGGTGCGTACGCCCACCTCACTCGAGTCGCTGCGCATCGTCGTCGGTCAGTTCGGTGGGCTCAGTTCCGTTGGCCGCTCCGTCGCTCGGTCACTTCGCCAAAACGGCGCGACGGTCATGTCCACCGACGAATACGAGGCTGGCGCCCAGGCCGCGGCCGCAAACCGCTTCGGGGCGACGATCTACATTGGTTTTGAAGCCAGTCCAAACGTGTGTTGCGACATTTCGTACTTTTCAGTACCAGCGTTCTTCTCGGTCGGTGGTCGTTCGCTCGCTGCCCATGTCGTTCAACAGTTCGAATCAGCGCTCCCCATGACCCCCACGCTGCGCGGCATGCGCCTGCCGGTGCTCCGCGAGACACAGATGCCTGCCGTCCTCTGCTCGATGGGTCCGGTTCGCGAGGTCGTTGACGCAACGAGCCTCATCACCCGCGCCGTGGTCGTAGCAGCACGGCACTGGGGCGACGGTCCCCTGCCCATGCCCAACGTCTAAGTCGCCCAGTCGTCTCACAGGCATCTCAGCTGTGCAGACCAAACGCTCGGACCAAACGCATACATCGACCCCGCGTCCGCGCGTGAGGCTTTATCCACACGTTTATCCACACGTTGTGAGTATCCCTCGAGTGGATCTTCAAATATTCACCACGTACGGTGCCTGTACAGGTGCTTCACACCACCGTTCGGGGTGAACGTTCACCGCTGACCCGCAAGACACCAGGGTCGAATCAGTGTCATCCCCAACGTGAGGATGAACCTGTGGATAAATACCATCGATGTAGTTTGTCAACGACTCGACGGTTCAGCCTGTCATGACGCGGTAGATCCGCTCAAGGTCTTCAAGGTCCGCGAAATCAATCGTGACCCGACCACGTTTCGCACCCATCGTGACCGCGACACGCGTATCAAGTCGATCTGCCAGTAATTCCTCGAGTTCCAGCAGTCCCGGGGGACGAAGCTGCGTCGCCGGCGTTAAACCCGCACCGTCAATCGGCGTCACGCCTGTCGCAACGTGCTCATCCACCCTGACCGGCTCAGCCTGCGGGGCCACAGCCGCCCGAACCGCCTGTTCCATTCCACGAACGGTCCATCCTTCGGCCACCGCAGTCCGGGCCAACAACTCCTGGCGTGCTCGATCAGGTGTGCCAAGCAACGCTCGAGCATGACCCGCTGAGAGCTGGCCATCTGCGAGCAAACTTTGCACGGCGGGCGGCAAGCCCAGCAAGCGAATGGTATTGGTGATAACCGAACGGCTCTTTCCGACGCGGGTGGCCACCTGGTCATGTGTCATCTCGAAGTCTTCGATCAGTTGCTGGAATGCAGCAGCTTCTTCAAGAGGAGTCAGATCCTGGCGGTGTAAGTTTTCAACGAGCGCCTGCTCGACTGAACTCACATCATCCGTCAAGCGAATAATCGCAGGAATCGTTGTGAGGCCTGCCCGCTGGGCGGCTCGCCAGCGCCGTTCGCCCGCGATCAGTTCGTACTGGCCCTCCACTCCAGGGGCCGGGCGAATCAGAATCGGCTGCAATACGCCCATTTCTGAGATAGATGCCGCCAATTCGACGAGTCCTTCTTCGGAGAAGTGCACACGGGGCTGATTTGGATTTGGTGCGACAGAAGCCGTGGGAACTTCAGCCAATATGGCTCCGTCGCCGGCGTCGGCAACTTCGCTTGCGGGAATCAAGGAGCTGAGCCCCTTGCCGAGACCACTACGACGTGACACGTGCATGCACCTCTTTTGCTGCGTCGCGATATGCAATCGCTCCTCGCGACATTGGATCGAACGTATTGATGGGCTGGCCGAACGACGGCGCCTCAGACAACCGGACGTTGCGCGGGATGACGCTGCGCAGCACCTTCTCACCGAAGTGCTCCCGGACTTCAGCGACGACTTGCCCTGCGAGCTTGGTACGAGCATCGAACATGACGCAGAGAATCGTGCTCATCTCCAACGTGGGGTTGAGGTTCCGTTTCACCAGATCAACGTTGCGAAGCAACTGGCCAAGGCCTTCCAGTGCGTAGTACTCGCACTGAATCGGTACCAGGACCTCAGTCGCAGCCGACAGGCCGTTGACTGTCAGGAGTCCCAACGATGGGGGACAGTCGATAAGGACATAGTCATAGTCATCGATCACGGCATCAATCGCTCGTTTCAAGCGCTGCTCACGACTGAACGCCGGAACGAGTTCAATTTCCGCACCCGCAAGATCCAGTGACGCGGGTGCAACGAACAGGTTCTTCACATCAGTCGGCTCGACCACGTTGTCGAGTGGCTCCTCATGCATAAGAACGTGGTACATCGAAAGCTCGAGGCCACGATTTTCGATCCCGAGGCCAGTCGAGGCATTCCCCTGGGGGTCTAAATCAATGAGGAGCGTCCGAAGTCCGAGTTCAGCTAGTGACGCACCAAGGTTGACGGTGGTGGTCGTCTTACCGACACCGCCCTTCTGGTTGGCCACCGCCATGATGCGAGGGAGTGAACGCCCGACGAGTGAGGCCACTTCAGGCACACCGGTAGATTCACTTACGGTAGGGGAGGGGGGTTCCTCGGTATCCGACACACATTCTCCAAACGCCGGTCAAATCATCCCGACTGGGACATTCCTACTGTGCCTCATTCCTCGACAAGTTACAACTATCTCCGCCTGGTTTCACGTGAAACATTCGAGGCACCTCCAATCTGGTACCGAGACTCTCAACGTTCGCGTGACCCGCGGTGTTTCACGTGAAACATCCCTCAAGTCAGATGACACGATTGTTATCTGACTTCAGACTGAGTACATCATCCCTGGTCAGAGCACAAATTCTCGTGTGAAACAGACCACCCGAGTGTCAGACGGCACTCGGATGAGCCCCAGAGAACTGACGAGTTCCGCATCCCACCGATCGCCTGTGGGTGGCTCACTAATCACAATGACACCGCTCTGTCCCAAACAACGGGCCCCAGTCCGCAGAGTGAAATCTGGTGGACCGAAGCCCCGGGCAACCACTGCATCGAATCCAATGTAGCCTTGACGGATCGCATCGTCGACGTCGGCAGCCACGACGGTCACATGATCAAGGTGCATTCGACGAACTATCCGAGACAGGAAGTCAGTCCGTTTCGTCCGACGGTCCAACAGGGTTATGGAGAGATCGGGCCGGTCGATGGCCAGCACCAAGCCGGGCACGCCTCCACCGGCGCCCAAGTCAATCACTGATCCTGTGACGCCCTCCAATGCCGACACAAAGGCCCGAGCGTGTTCGATGACTTCGTCGATGGGCCTGTCTCCTAAAAAGCCGAGGCGCTGGGAAGTTCCCAGCGCCTCGTGCAATTCTTGTTTGACCTGATCCTCGTTCACGGGGATCAGTATGTCAGCAGGCCGGCTCGACCGTAACGATCTGTCAGGCCGGCTCGACCGTAACGATCTGTCAGGCCGGCTCGACCGTAACGATCTGTCAGGCCGGCTCGACCGTAACGATCTGTCAGGCCGGCTCGACGACGACCCGGCGATACGGGTCCTCGCCTGAGGAAGTGCTGACCACGCCGTCTTCGTCATTCAATGCGTCATGGATGACCTTGCGGTCGGCTGAGGTCATTGGCTCCAGGGAACGGGCGGTGCCACTTTCGCGGACTTGGCCTGCTACTTCTGCGGCGAACTTAGATAAAGCAGCCGAACGACGCTCGCGATAGCCCGCAACGTCAATCCGCAAGCGGGTCTCGTGGTCGCCGAGGCGCCGCTGTGCAGCAACCCGAACCAGGTCCTGCACGGCGTTCAGTGTGCGGCCACCCGGGCCGACAAGTAAGCCGAGGTCATCGCCGTGCACTTGCACGTCGAGTTCAATTCCGTCAACGGTCAGTTCGGCCGTGCCGGTTCCGCCGAAGGCGGAGACCAAGTCGTTCATGAACAACACAGCTGCATCACCCACTTCCTGCGGCGTCACGTCGGACTGAGGGCGCTCATCGTTACTCATCTTCTTCTCCTGGCTCTTGCCGCTCCGGTTGTTGCCGCGTGATCGGGTCTTCGGCTCGTTCGTACTCGCGGCCGCATCGTCTTGCGTCCAATCGTCGGACTCCACGTCTGTCGATCCGTCATCGGTGGCCTCTAGTGCCTTGTCTGACTGCTTTTTGCCGCCAGTTGATTGGCCACGGGGCTTATCGCTCTTGGGCTTACGACGTCGCTCCTGCTTGGCGCGCACCGGACTCGGCATGATCCGGGCACGAATGCGAGCTTGGCCACGGGTGCGTCCGAAGAGCCCTGGCTTGGGCTCTTCGAGCACGTCGAATTCTGCCTCGTCGGCTCCGACACCCAGTTGATCAAGTGCTGCTTCTCGCGCTTCCTCGATCGTTTTGGCAGTGGTTTCCACCCATTCCATATGATATCTCTCTTTCCTTCGACAGGCCGCCGCTCCATGCGGTCGGCACACGATCTTGGTTCGTCAGCGCTTCTTCTTGCCGGACGACTTGGGACGATTCTTCGCCTGCTTGGCACGGGCCGCTTCGGCTTCTTGGCGCGTGGGTGTCGGGCGACCCTTACTGGAGCCCGACGGTGTCGGACGGTCCGCAGCAGGCTTCTTCGTGCCGTTCTTGGGCGGAGTGACCCTCTTGCTGGTCACCACCGACGGCTTCTCCGCCTTCTCGGCAGACTTATTGGACTTCGTCGCGCCGTTTCCCTTGGCGGCTGCCAAGTCCCGCTTGGCCTGAGCGAGCATGCCACCGGAGTCGCCGTTCTTCTTCGACTCTTCGCGAGCGGCATCGCCGGCGCGCTGCGCCTGACGACCGAGTGACTCGTCGCCACCGTAGAACTTCTTGGTGATGTAGTACTGCTGCAGAATGCGAAGCAGTGTCTGGAAGATGTAATAGAAGACGAGTGCCGACAAGAAAAAGATCTGGAACACAGCAAAGAACACTGGCAGGTACTGCATCAGCTTCTGCTGGGTCGGTGACATGGTCGGGCTGATCGCAGCCCGGGCAGCCACCATCTTCTGCTGAGCGAAGTACAGCGCACCGAGCGCCACCACGAGCAGGGTGTAAATCAGGCCCTCCCTGACGCCATTACCAATAGCCTGAAATGCCGAAAGGTCGAGGTTGAAGCCCCACGACGGCATGTCTGTCCGGCCGTAGAGCGACAAGTACAGGTCGGAATCTTGCGCCAGAAAGCGGGGGATGAACCCCTGGACGGTGTCGGCACTATTAATGGCACGCAACGTCGCTGAAGCCACTTCCTTGGCACCATTCGCGTCAGACGGGATGTACACCAGGCCGCGCAAGATGAGGAACATCACCATGAAGATCGGCATCTGCGCCGCAATCGGCAAGCACGAGGCCATCGGGTTGACTTTGTGCTCCTGGTAGAGCTTCATCATCTCTTCGTTGAGCTTCTGGCGATCGTTGCGATGCTCGTTCTGCAACTTGCGCATCTCCGGCGCGAGCCGCTGCATCTCCAGCATCCCCTTCGTGCTCTTGAGCGTCAACGGCGTGGTGATCGCCATGACCACCGCAGCGATGAGCGCGATGGAGATGATGTAGTCGTTGGTCAGGCTGTAGAACCAGGCGAGTAATCCAGCGGGAATCTCGAACATCGGTCAGCCGCCTTTCTTTTGAGTGGAGGACATCACTGTCGGAATGAACGGAGTAGGTAGTGTCGGTGCATCAGCACCGCCGCATTCGCACGTCGCCGTGGAAGATAGGCCGCCAGGAACAAGGTCGACGCCTGAGGGACCGAGTGGACGGCACCGAACGAGCCGACGGAGGCTCAGCCATCCGCCGCGCCAGACACCATGCACGTCGACCGACTCGAGGGCATACGCCGAACAAGATGGGAAGAAACGGCACGGCGAAGGGCGGCCCTCTCGCGCGCGCTGGTACACGACGATAACCCCGCTCACACGGCGCTGCAGCCGGGACACTTGGCCCGGCTCATGATTCCCATGGTCCCCGTGAACAGGACAAACACAGGCTTCGCCCTTCTTGGCGAGCGTTGCCAGCAGGTCGGCGTTTGGGAGTTCAACGACCTGCCCGTGGGTCATAAATACGCTCGCGAGGGCTGTGCTGCATCGAGAAGGGCAGCGGCACGTGTTTCAAGTTCTGCGAACGTCAGTTCGCTCATGGACGGACGACCTCCGAAAAGGTACAAGCCGTTGGGGAGGTCCATGGCTCCGAGGATCGCGCGTAGACGTCGGCGGAGTTGGTTACGCGTCACAGCAGGCCCGACCGCACGCCCGATGGCAAACGCAACCTGCGGGGGGCAGACGCTCGGATCGTCGACAAACGAGCACCACATAGCGTCACTTCGGACGCGCACTCCCTCCCGCCGGAGACGGGTAAACGAATCGCGATCACAGACCCGACGAATCAAGTCAGGCGGAAAGACGTGTGCGGCCCTTGTCACGGCGGGACTTCAGCACAGCCCGTCCGGCGCGGGTGCTCATGCGGGCGCGGAATCCATGCTTACGGTTCCGGCGACGGTTGTTTGGTTGAAATGTGCGCTTCACGACGTTCTCTTTCGGACGTTTCGAGTCACGTCCCGGGGGAAACACGTGCCCTGATGGACACTTCCTGTGGACTGACCAAACAATGCTACGGCGCGCGAGGCGCGTCTCCCAACCACCCCCTCCAGTCGGCCGACCCGCAGACGTGGCTCAGATCAAGTCCAACCGCTCAATCGAAGGAACGTGAAGCGCACACAAGGTCCTGCATGGTGTTGGCCTCGTTCTCCGCACTTGACCCGCAACAGCAGTCAAACGACATCGTTGTAAGTTATTCACATCAAATACCGTCCTGCGTTATGCCAGCGTATGGGGTGTTTTTGCAGATGTTTCAGTTCTGTTTGCAACCTGCTATGTTCTGTCGCTGGCCGCTGGTCCGACACATGTCCACATCTTGTGGACAACTGTGTGGACAGAGTCGATTGCAAGCCATCCCGCAGCGAGTGGGACCACGACGTTCGAAGGAAATTGATACCAGGTGAGTGACGCTGATGATGTGTGGACACAAGTCACGTTGTTCCTCCGTTCCCAACTTGCTGAGTCCGTCTGGTTCTCAACATTTCAAGAGATCATCCCGCTCGACGCTGGCAGCGACATGCTGCGGCTCCTCGCGCCGTCTGCCTATGTGCGTGACCGAATCCTGACCCGCTATCTCCCACTTGTGACGGATGCGCTCCACGAGGCTGGTGAGGGGCACCGTTCGATCGACATTGAAGTGGCAAAGTCCGATGCAGTTGAGGACGAGCCGGTGCCGAGCGAACAGACCGGGACATCTGGGACCACGCCAGCGCCTTTCTCACCCAGAAACAACGGGACCGACGCGCGTACGCATATCAACGAAGCTGGGTTGAACCCACGCTACACCTTCGAGGAATTCGTCAAGGGGGCGTCGAACCAGTTCGCGCTAGCTGCTGCGCTCAGAGTCGCCGAAACACCTGGTAGATCATATAATCCACTCTTCATTTACGGCTCAGCCGGCCTCGGTAAGACGCACCTGCTCCACGCAATTGGTCACTACGTCCACGACAACTACCAGCACCACGAGGTGCGGTATGTCTCGACCGAGACATTTATGAATGAGTACGTCGACGCCATCCGGCAGAACACGACCAGCGCACTCCGGCGCCGCTACCGCGACATTGATGTACTTCTGATCGACGACATCCAGTTCATTGCTGGCAAGGAGGGACTCCAAGAAGAGTTCTTCCACACGTTCAACACGTTGCACGGAGCGAACAAGCAAATCATCATCAGCTCCGATCGCATGCCTGACGCCATCCCGACACTCGAGGAGCGGCTCCGTGGTCGCTTCAAATGGGGCTTACTCACGGACATCCAGCCACCCGACCTCGAAACCCGCACAGCAATTCTCCGCAACAAGGCTGAACGTGATCGCGTTGAAGTTCCAAACGAGGCGCTTGACTTCATCGCCACCAATATCTCGACCAACATTCGAGAGTTGGAAGGTGCCCTGATCCGGGTCACCGCATATGCCAGCCTGAGTGGCGAGGCAATCACCACCGAACTGGCCAAGGCACAACTTGCTGACCTCATGGTCGACACCAAGCCAAAGCACCGCACCGATGAAGAATTGCTCGCTGAGATCGCTGGGATCCTCAAATTCGAGGTCGAGGCGCTCAAGGGTAAGAGCCGCCAGCGACCACTCGTTACCGCACGTCAGATCGCTATGTACGTCTTCCGTGAGATGACCGACCTCAGTTATCCTGCAATCGCTCGGCTGTTCGGTGGACGCGACCACACCACAGTCATCCACGCGAACGAGAAGATTCAGCGTTTGATGAGTGAGCAGAAGCAGATCTACGACCAAGTCACAGACCTCCAGCAGCAGCTCAAAGCATGAACGATTGCTCGCTGCAGCGCCGTTCGGTTCCCACTCTTCGCGCGACCACATGCCATCTCCGTGTGAATATCGGTGGACAACTCGTCAAAAGCGGGGGACGCGCCGCTGTGCAAGTCACGACGAAAAAGTGGACAACTCACGGTTGTCCACCGGACCACACGCGTGTAAGCCGTGGCCTGGGGAGAAGTGGTCCATCCATTGTGGAAGCCCGCGAGGGCTCTACGCTGCAGGGATGGTGGGTTGTCCCCAATCCACAGCACCTACTACTTACATTGTTCTTTGAAACATCCATGCATGAGGAGAAGTGCCCACTGTGAAGTTTCGTTGCGAACGTGACGTCCTAGCTGACGCCGTTGGATCGGCTGGTCGTGCCGCCACTAACCGCACTGGCACGCTGCCTGTGTTGGCCGGTGTGCGCATGGAGGTGGCTGGCGATTCGCTGACCATCACCGGCACCGACCTTGAGCTGACAATCCGCCTATCGATCGAGGTCGGCGGTGAACGTGACGGTGCCGCCGTGGTACCTGCACGCCTCGTCGCTGACATCGTCAAGTCACTCCCGTCCGGCGCGGTTGAAATCGACCTTGCCGACGGCGACTCTGGTGCCGAGATGTCAATCAGTGCTGGCCGCTCGCAGTTTTCTGTGCGGCCCCTATCACTCGACGATTATCCCGTGCAGACCGAGCCTGTTGGCGACGCAGTCACCCTGCCGGCGGCAGACATGGCAGAGGCGCTCCGCCAAGTCGTTCGCGCAGCCTCAACTGATGATGCTCGCGCAGTGCTCACCGGTGTCCTTTTGGCGGCCGAAGATGACGGACTCCGAATGGTTGCCACTGACTCGTATCGACTTGCCGTCCGCGATCTACCGGACTCGTCAATGCTGGGCTCCGGTCAAAAAGTCCTGATTCCGGGTCGTGCCCTGAACGAGTTGCAGCGCCTGATGGGCAACGAGGAGACGCTCACCGTCCGCCTCGGCGAACGTGAAGCAACGTTTGAAGCTGGCTCGACCCGCTTGAGCACTCGTCTCATCGAAGGCGAGTTTCCGAACTATCGCAACCTGCTGCCTTCGAGCTACCCGAACTTGCTGACAGTCAGCAAGTCAGCGATGATCGAAGCAATTCGTCGTGTGAAGATTCTTGCCCAGGACTCGACTCCTGTGCGGATGACGCTCGGCGGCGACACGGTGCAGCTCACTGCGATCACCCAGGACGTCGGTAATGCCGTTGAAGAGATCGACGCCAGCTACGACGGCACCGAAATGACCGTGGCGTTCAACCCGGAGTACCTGCTGGCCGGGATCGACGCAATCGATGCTGAGGATGTCACGCTCGCCACCATGGACCCTATGAAGCCAGCGGTTCTTCGCGGTGTTGGTCAGGACGATTACTTGTACCTGCTGATGCCCGTGCGCGTTCCGTAGCCATCACCGGCTCCGTTTTTGTGTGAGCGATGACCGCGTTTTTTCGTGGAATCGCTTACACAAAAACTGGACGACCTAATCTCTCAGCTGTGATCGTTGAGCATCTTGAGCTGATCGACTTTCGCAACTACGCTCAAGGCTCGTTCGATCTGACGTCCGGGACAACGGCGATCATCGGTGGCAACGGTCAAGGCAAGACAAACCTCGCTGAAGCGCTGGCCTACCTCGCGACACTGTCCAGTTTCAGAGGGGCGCCCAACGACGCGCTCGTCAAAGCGGGCGCCTCACAGGCGATCATCCGTGCAATTGTTCGCCACGACGACGGCCGCGAAACCTTGATTGAAGCCGAACTGGTCGCCGCAGGTCGCAACCGCGTGCAGGTCAATAAGCAGAAGCTGGTTCGCGTCCGTGACTTACTGGGCTCGGTTCGTGTCACAGTTTTTTCGCCAGACGATCTCATTTTGGTCAAGGGTGGGCCGGGCGAGCGGCGTCGCTACATGGACGACACACTCGTCGCACTCGCAACAAAGTACGACGCGATCCGGCTGGAGATCGACCGGATCGTTCAGCAGCGGAACACACTTCTCAAGCAGGCCAATGGCCGCCTGACCGAAGAAATTGAGGTCACTCTCGACGTCTGGGATATGAAGTTCGCTGAGATTGCCGATCAGTTCGGCTACGCCCGAGCAACGCTTGTTTCGAGGATTACCCCGATGGTCCAAGACGCGTACGAGCGTCTTGCTGGCATCTCGACGCCTCTTGAGTTGACGTACGAACCTGAGTGGCGTCAGCTCGGTCTCGTCCCGGCATTGCAGGCTGCACGTATTGCAGATGTCCGTCGTGGTGTCTCGACGGTTGGGCCACACCGAGACGAGTTGAGCTTCACGATCAACGGCCTACCGAGCCGCACACACGCTTCGCAGGGCGAGCAGCGCACACTCGCTCTTGCATTGCGCCTCGCCGCGCATCAGCTGGTGACCGAACGAACAGGATCAGCACCGGTACTCGTGCTCGATGATGTGCTCTCTGAACTCGATGACGGTCGGGCCACGGCGCTCCTTGCACACATCCCACCTGGTCAAGTGATCATCACGACGGCGAGCGAACTTCCACCCGCCGCGCGGGCCGACCGAATCCTGCGGGTCGAAGGCGGCAGGGTTGTCGAATGATCTCATTGAATTAGCGCCTGACTTGGTGCTCCGACGGCGATAACCGGGTTTGCCCGCAACGCTGAGGGTCACTGATCACCTGGCTGGCAAGCGTTCGAGTCTCCCAACTCGCAGCTACGGTGGATCGTCTGATGGCTGAGCCTGTGCCGATCACGAAGTCGCTCGATGGAATCATGAAATCCTTGCGCGGGACCGATCGGATCCAGATTGGCGGTGTTTTCGGCAAATGGGCCGATGCTGTCGGCGCGAATGTTGCCGCGCACGTCCGACCTGTTCGACTCGATCAGGGTGTGTTGACGGTCGAAGCCGACGACGTGGCATGGGCCACGCAGGTCAAGTTTCTGTCCGGCACGATCATTGCTCGGCTGGAAGAAGTTGCCCGTGTGCAGGTGGAACGCGTTGAAGTGCGCGTCGCCCGCGCGCGCTGATCTCCGGTCTGAAGCGCCCGGAGGAGCGGTTCGCGCAACTTGTGATGTGGATCATCGCAAGTGCGGCGAGATGGCCGCAAAATAAGTGGGTACATCTGTTCTGACAATCGTGTAGTTTGCTGGCGCGAATTCGCATCTCTGTGACACCCATGGAGTACACTGAAATCCAATTGCGGGAAGGGTTTTCTGCCGGTCTGATGTACCTGGCGCAAGCGCTCTCATCGCCCCTAAAAGCACGGCGTGCTGACGCCGTGTCCGACGACTTGAAGACATCGAGGTTCGAGTGTCCAACGACACCGCTGATACCCCCGCTGAAACCGGCGACGAGCAGGCCCCAGAGCCGACGCCGAAGCCTTCTGCTGAGAAGACGTCCAACAAGCTCGGCAACTATGGTGCCGCACAGATCCAGGTGCTTGAGGGGCTCGACCCCGTTCGTAAGCGCCCAGGCATGTATATCGGTTCCACCGGTTTGCAGGGCTTACACCACCTGATCTGGGAAGTTGTTGACAATGCGGTCGACGAAGCAATGGCTGGCGTGTGTGACAGCATCGTCGTCACACTGCAGGCCGATGGCGGCTGTCGCGTCGACGACAACGGTCGCGGCATTCCGGTCGACCCCTATCCATCAGGCGAACACAAGGGCAAGAGCGCTGCTGAAGTAGTGCTGACCGTGTTGCACGCCGGCGGCAAGTTTGGCGGCGAAGAGAGCGGCTACAAGGTGTCTGGTGGGCTCCACGGTGTTGGCGTCTCCGTGGTGAACGCACTGTCGACTCGCCTCGAAATCCAAGTCGACCGCGCCGGCGTTCGGTACGAGCAGACCTACCTCGATGGCGGCAAGCCGAAGGCGGAGATGAAGCCGACCGGTGAGACGCCTCCGAGCGGCCGGGAAACCGGGACGAGCATCACGTTCTACCCCGACGCTGGGATCTTCCAGGCCGAGGGCACCGAGTTCGTCGCCCGCACGGTGATTGATCGTCTGCAAATCATGGCGTTTTTGAACAAGGGCCTCGAGATCGTCTTCAAAGACGAGCGTGCCGAGCGCGAGCAAGACGTCACGTTCCAGTACAAGGGTGGTCTCGTCGACTTCGTGAAGCACCTCAATGCTTCCAAGGAGCCGTTGTTCTCCAAGGTCTGCAACTTTGAGGACGAAGACGTCGAGGAGGGCATGGAACTCGACATCGCCATGCAATGGAATACCGGGTACCACGAGGGTATCCACGGGTACGCCAACGGCATTTCCACCACCGAGGGCGGCATGCACGTCGAGGGCTTCAAGACCGCCCTCACATCGGTGGTGAACAAATACGGCAAAGAGAAGAATCTCATCAAGGAAAAGGATGCGAATCTCACCGGTGACGACGTGCGTGAAGGCCTCACGGCGATCGTTACAGTCAAGCTACGAGAGCCGCAATTTGAGGGTCAGACCAAAGCCAAACTCGGCAATGTGCCTGCCCGCTCCTTCGTCCAGAAGGCCACCTACGCTCGCATGGTCGAGTGGATGGACGAGAACCCCGCCGAGGCCAACCGAATCGTCAAGAAGGGGCTCGCCGCGGCTCAGGCACGCGATGCCGCGAAGAACGCACGTAACGCAATCCGCCGCAAGACGGCCCTGTCCGGCGCTGGCATGCCCGACAAGCTGAAGGATTGTTCGTCGAAGGACGCCTCCGAGTCCGAGATCATGATCGTCGAGGGTGACTCTGCTGGCGGCACAGCCGTCGATGCGCGCGACCCACGGACTCAGGCGATTCTTCCGATTCGCGGCAAGATCCTGAACGTCGAACGAGCCCGCATCGACAAGATGCTGAAGAACACCGAGATCCAAGCACTGATCACGGCGATTGGTGCCGGTGTTGGTGACGAGTTTGACGTCACGAAGTGCCGGTACCACAAGGTCATCTGCCTGGCTGATGCCGATGTCGACGGTAGCCACATCCGAACACTGCTCTTGACGTTTTTCTTCCGCCAGATGCGTGAGATGGTCGAGGCCGGCTATTGCTACATCGCTCAGCCACCGCTCTATTCGACCGAGATCGGCAAAGAAAAGGTCTACCTCAAGGACGATGCGGCCAAGAACGCGTTCATGGCTGAACGACCGAACCACAAGAAACAGTTCCAGCGCCTGAAAGGCCTCGGCGAGATGGATTGGGAAGAGCTTCGCGGCACCACCATGGACGCCAGTACCCGCACACTGCTCCAGGTCACTGTTGATGAAGCCGCCGAGGCAGACCACATCACATCGGTCCTGATGGGTGACGACGTACCGAGCCGCCGCGAGTTCATCGTCAAGAACGCTCGCGACGTTCAGAACCTCGATTTCTGATCCCACCGTTGCAGTTGGGGTCAGACCCCAACTGCAACGGCAGTACGAACCGCACGACGAACGAGAAATGACCAACACTCATGACTGACACCACTGACGACACACCAACTGGCGGTTCGATCCAGCCGATCGCGCTCAATGAGGAAATGGAAAGCTCATTCCTCGAGTACGCCATGTCGGTCATCATGTCGCGTGCCCTACCCGACGTGCGCGACGGCCTGAAGCCCGTGCATCGCCGGATCATCTGGGACATGGAAGAGCAGGGCTTTCGCCCGGACCGCGGCCACGTCAAGTGCGCCCGTGTCGCCGGCGACACGATGGCCCGCTTCCACCCGCACGGTGACTCTGCCATTTACGCCGCCCTCGTGCGTATGGCCCAGCCGTTCTCGCTGCGTCATCCGTTGATCGACTTCCACGGCAACTACGGCTCACCCGATTTCGGTCCGGCCGCGTCGCGCTACACCGAGTGTCGCCTTGACCCGCTCGCGATGGAACTACTTGCCGGCATCGACGAAGACACCGTCGACATGATCCCGAACTACGACGGGACCACCGAAGAACCCGTCGTGCTGCCGGCGCGATTCCCGAACTTGCTGGTCAACGGCAGCCAAGGCATTGCTGTCGGCATGGCGACGAACATCCCGCCGCACAACCTCGGCGAAGTGATCGACGCCGTCGTGCACCTCATCGACAATCCCGACGCCGATGTTGACGCTCTCATGGAGTTCGTCAAAGGTCCGGACTTTCCGACCGGCGGACAGATCCTCGGCAGGGCCGGCATCATCGACGCATACCGGACTGGACGCGGCTCGGTCAAGACACGTGCCAAGGCCTCAATCGAAGAAGGCAAGAACGGTCGCTACGAGATCGTCGTCACCGAACTGCCGTACCAGACCTCCTGTTCAGCCATTGCGGCACGTATCCAGCAGTTGGTCGACAACGGCGATCTCGACGGCATTGCTGATGTCAACGACGGCTCCAACGGTGGCAAGACTGAGCTGATCATCAGCCTCAAACGCGACGGCAACGCCAACGTGGTGATGAACAACCTGTTCAAGCTCACCCAGCTGCAGTCAACGTTCTCGATCAACATGGTCGCCCTCGTGAAGGGTGTGCCCAAGCAGATCAACTTGCGTGACGCCCTCGTCGCCTATGTCGACCACCAGGTCGAGGTCATCACCCGGCGGACCCAGAACCGGTTGAAGAAGGCCAGGCATCGCGAGCACATCCTCGAAGGGCGTATCAAGGCCCTTGATGTCATCGACGAGATCATCAAACTCATCCGGGCAAGCGACGACGTCGCCATTGCGCGGGATGGCCTCATGGCGACGCCGTTCGAATTCTCCGAGATCCAGGCCAACGACATCTTGGACATGCAACTCCGTCAACTGACTCGGCTTTCGCGGATCGACCTGCAGACCGAACTTGACGAATTGCGTCTCAAGATCATTGATCTGCAAGACATCCTCGACAATCCTGATCGCCTCAACACGGTCATCAAGGAAGAGATCACGGCAATCCGCGACAAGTTCGCGACCGACCGCAAGTGCGAGTTGACCTACGACATCGGCGAGATGTCGATCGAAGACCTCACCGACGACAAGGAACTGGTCATCGTGATGACCGAGGCCCAGTACGTGAAGGCCGTACCGGCTGGATCGTTCAAGACGCAGGGCCGGGGCGGCCGTGGTGTGTCGGGCGGTAAGTTGAAGCTCGACGACATTGTGCGCCACGTGATCTTCACCACTGCGCATGCGCACTTGCTGTTCTTCTCAAACTTGGGCAAGGTCTATCGATTGCGGGCGCTCGACGTTCCCGAGCGTGAGCGCACGGCCAAGGGCATGCCGATTGTCAACTTGTTACCGCTCATCCCAGGCGAGCGCGTCGAGGCAATCATCGACACCCGGGAGTTCGGTATCGACCGTTATCTTTTCTTCGCCACGAAGAATGGCACGGTGAAGAAGACGACCTTTACCGAGTACGACAAGAGCCGTCGTGATGGCTTGATCGCCATCAACTTGAAGGACGGCGACGAACTCGTCAAGGTCATCGAGACCAGCGGCGGCGACGACATTTTCATGGTGTCCGGTGGCGGCATGACGATTCGCTTTAACGAGAACGATGTCCGCTCGATGGGTCGCACAGCGGCTGGCGTGCGCGGCATGAAGCTGAAGAACGATCAGGATCGAGTCGTGTCTGTCGATGTGGCCCGTGATGACACGTCCATTCTGATCGTGACCGAGGCCGGCTACGGCAAGCGAACCCAGCTCGACCACTTCAACGTCCAGGGCCGCGGTGGCCAGGGTGTTCGCGGGATGAAGCTCACCGGCAAGAAGGGTGAGGTCGTGGCAGCGTTCATGGTCGGTATCGACGACGAGATCGTCGCGGTATCCGAGTCGGGCATTACGATTCGCATGCAAGTCCGCGAGATCTCCGAGCAGGGCCGCGGTGCAACCGGCGTCCGTGTGATGAACATGGATGATGGCGACACGGTCAGCTCCGTTGCATCGATCGTCGCTGGTGAAGGCGACGCCGACGCAGATGCCGACGTCGGCGCCAACGCGGACGACTGATCCGGCCCGCCTCAATTTCAGCTGGACTGCCTCGTAGGCCGTGAGGTAGATGCGCCCCTACCTCACGCCGTTGTTGGTAGCGTGATCCAGTCGACTTCCGGGTCTCCTTGCTGCTCGAGCAGCCTCCTTCAAATCGAATGAGTGGAGATGCTGATGGAGCTACGACGAAACGATGCCGGCCAGGCGGCCGTCTTCCTGCTCATGGTCGTGATGGCAGTGGGAATTGCACTCACGAGCGCACTGGTCGAGTTCGGCGCGATTGCCCAACGCCGAGCGCGTGCTCAGACGGCGGCCGATGCGGCCGCACTGGCATCGCTCGACGGTGGGGCGGCAGCGGCTTCGACGTATGCAGAACGCCATGGTGCGATTGTCGTGTCCTGGTTGCAGGGCCCGGAACCGCACCAGGTCACGGTGGTTGTCCGGTTGGGCGACACCACTGCGTCAGCCCGAGCGACGAATGCACCGTGATGCCGACTTGTGTATCGATGCACCCATTGGGGTGACGCCCTGCAGTTTGACCGGACCATTGCAGGTGGGTTGCGTACACTCGGCGAGGTGAATCCCACCGAAGAAGAGCTCGATTCGTCCAGGGCGGACGAGGTCGTCGGTGAGCTCATGTCTGACGACGGTGAGAACGACGGACCGAGCACTGCAGAGATCGACGCACTCGACCAATCCCTGGTCGACTCACTTGCGGACTACGTAGCGAACGCTGACCCTGGTGTGGCTGGAGCGGTCGAAGGGGCGGTCCTCGCAGACGACGAACTCAGCGACGATGACTTCGACGAAGATGACCAAACGCATGATGTTCCGGACATCGTGTTCGCAACCGAAGGTGGCGACGACACCGATGCTTCGGACAGTGATGCATCTGAGAGTGATGGCGCTGAGGCCAAAGATGGGCACACCTCTCATCGCGAGGTGTCAGGCGACGTTCTCGAAGAGCTTCGTCGTGCCGACATCGACGGCCCGGTGGTCGATGCGGCGCCGCAGGATGTCAGCACGTCGGGTCGACGTCGACCGAAAAAGTCCGTCGATTACGACCCGGCTCCGATCCCGGTCCCGCTCAAAGTGCCACGGATTCTCGGTCGCAAGGCGCGTGTCCGCAAGGTCACACGAGTTGTCCGCCACGTTGATCCGTGGTCGGTGTTTAAAATCGCGCTCATCGCGAACATGGTGCTGTATTTGACACTGTTGACCGCATCTGTGCTGCTGTGGAACGTTGCATACGCGACCGGTACTGTCGAGAACGTTGAGCGATTCTTCGAGTCCTTCGGCTGGCAGTCGTTCGAATTCAATGGTGGCGAGATCTACCACGCCGCTTGGATCGCCGGCCTCTTCGGGGTTCTCGGCTTAACTGGCCTCGCTTTGCTCTTCGCATCTCTGTTTAACCTCATCACGGACCTGGTCGGTGGCGTCCGGTTCACGGTGCTTGAAGAAGAAGTCGTCGAATCACGGTCATCGCCGATGCGCCGTTTCGTGGTGCGCCGTCCAGAGCCTGAAATTCCTGCCGTGTTACAAGATGCTTCGGGTCCGCTCATTCGCGAGGCGATAGTCGACGATTCTGGCCATTTCGAACGCTGACAGGGGTCTTGTGCTCGATCGCACGGGTCGAAAACCGCGCGTGCCGATCCGACTGTCGGGCGATAACGTCTCGTACCTGCTGGGGCTATAGCTCAGTCGGTTAGAGCGCATCGCTGATAACGATGAGGTCCCTGGTTCGATTCCAGGTAGCCCCACCCCAGTAACGAGACCCCCGAGCAATCGGTGGGTCTCGTTGCGGTTTTCAGCCACTGCGACTGGAGCGCGCTTCGACCGAGGTTGCATTCGCGTCGCAGGCCGAACATGCTCTGCTGATGAAGCTGCTGCGCGGTGCCATCTCGGCGATTTTGTTGGCTGGCACGTTTGCTGCGTGCCTTCGGGTCCGCGGCACCGGCGGCACGCCACCGCAGCATGGCGGGTGGCGACCACTCGAACTGCCGGACCGCTGATGGTGAGCCGCGTCGCACTTGTCGGCAACGGTGTCACCGGCAGCCGCATTGCGAAACGACTCAATATCGTGGCGCCTGGTTGCCAGGTGATCCAGGTCGATCCACGGGGCGACATGTCAGCGGCGCACGGTGCCGACGTTGCAATCCTCGCCCACGGCGGCCCGCAGATTCGATCGGCGACTCGTTTGGTCGAGATGGGCGTGCCCATCGTGTCCGTCACCGACAGGAGCGCCGATGTGCAGGCGCTGCTGGAACTCGACTACTCGGCCCGTCTCCAAGGTGTTCCGTTGGTTGTCGGAGCAGGGATGTCTCCGGGGTTGACTGGTCTGTTGGCGCGTCATCTTGTTGAGCAACTTGAGTCGTGCGACGAGATTCATGTTGCCGTGCACGGCACTGCCGGCCCTGCGTGTGCGCGCCAGCATCACCGCGCACTGGCTGGGCATGCGCATGGATTGCATGATGGTGAGCCGATCGTCAAGCCGGCCGGCTCTGGCCGCGAACTGTGTTGGTTCCCCGAACCAGTCGGTGCGTACGACTGCTACCGGGCCGAGTTGCCGTCACCGATGCTGATCCATCAGAACTTCCCGACGGTGCATCGGATCAGCGCACGCGTGTCAGCAAACCGACGTGACCGCCTGACCGCCCGACTCCCAATGCTCAGACCACCCCACAGCGAAGGCAGCGTCGGTGCTGTTCGCGTCGAGGTCCGCGGGCGCGCTGCCACGGGCGAGCGAATCACGCTGATCGCTGGCGTGGCTGAACTGGTCGCGACGAGTGCCGCCGCGACTGCGACCGCCTTTGCAGCTGCGGTTCTCGATGGGTCGCTCCACGCTGGCGTTGTGTCCAGCGGTGCTGCTGAACTCGACACCCTGGGCCTTTTGCACACCATCGAACGGCTCGGTGTTCGCCTCCAGGAGTTCACTGGCATCCCACACTTCAGCCCGGAAAAAAGACCACTTGACTGAAACAACATGACTGAAACCACTGTTCCGGTGCCTGACCAGACCGGCCTTGCGATGCCGTGGCTGCCAGACAGCAAGGTTGTTGTCATCGATGGTCGGGGCGAATTCTTCGTTCGGCACCATCAGCACGCCGACTCGTCGGCTCCCACCGTGCTCCTCCTCCATGGCTGGACGGCGTCGTGCGATTTGCAGTTCTTCACGGCCTACGAGGCGCTGGCTGCTGTCTGCTCGTTCGTTGGCATAGATCATCGTGGTCACGGCCGCGGTCTTCGGACCCCGGCTGATTTCACGTTGGAAGACTGTGCAGACGATGCTGCGGCCGTCGTCCGTGCACTCGGGATCAGCGGCGTCACGGCGATCGGTTACTCAATGGGTGGGCCGATCTCGATGCTGCTCGCCCGACGCCATCCTGATCTTGTGACCGGTGTGATCACACAGGCCACCGCCCTGGAGTGGAACAGCACGCTGCGTGAGCGGTTGCAATGGAGGTTCCTTCCGTTGATGGGATCGGTGTTGCGGTCACGCGTGGCTGGACGCTTCATGAAGCGATTCCTGGAACAGATGCTGCCCGACGGTCACTCGCTCAACCGATTGGTGCCCTGGTTGCGCGGCGAGAGTCAACGTGCTGACATCAGCGCGGTCACTCAGGCGGGCAAGGCGCTGGGCAAGTACGACGCGACATCGTGGGCTTCATCACTGGGGATTCCTGCAGCCATGCTGATCACCACGAATGATCGACTCGTCCGGCCGCGCCAGCAGCGTGCGCTGGCTCAAGCCCTGGGTGCCCAAACCCGGGAGATCGCCACCGATCACCTCGCGCCGTGGGAGGCGCCCGATCAGTTCGCGTCGTTGACCGTTGAACTGCTCTCGATGGTGACTGCACCACCAGAGAGTTGACCGACCTGGAGCGAGAGCCGTTCGATCATCTCGCTCATTTGGTCGAGACGATCCCCGATGTCTTCGCCGGTGACCATGTCGGTGAGCGACACTCTGACGCTGGCAATTTCGCGGGCCAGGAACTCGGTGTCTGCCTGAGTCCGCTCGGCAACTTCACGGTCGGTTTCTGATGTCACCCGGTCGCGTCGTTCCTGGCGTGACTGTGCGAGCAAAATCAGCGGTGCTGCGTACGAGGCTTGGATCGAGAGCACCAGCGTGAGCAGCACGAGGCCGCGGTCCCATGGGTCGAATTGGAGGTTGCGCGGGGCAAACGCGTTGTGGATGATCCACATGCTGACGACAATCGACTGCCACACCAGAAAGCGTGCGGTGCCCAAGAAGTTGGCAATCGATTCGGCGAAGCTACCGAAGACGTCGGAGTCGTACGTGACACCCAGCCGGCGCCGAGAGCGCGGTGCGGCCAGGTCTTCGCGCCGCTTCACGACGTACTCACTTCGGGTGTCGAGCTTGGCTTGCGCCGGGTGCGCCAAGCCGGGCCGAGCATCCGGTCGATCACGTCATCAACGGTGACGGCGCCGAGGAGGCGGCCGGCGGGGTCACAGACGGCAACAGCGAGCATGTCGTAGCTGGCCAGACGTTCGGCGACATCACGGTCCGACGTCTCCGGCGCGACGATCGGCACATCTTCGAGCATCCGACCGATTTCCATGTTCGGTGGTTCACGCAGCAGGCGCTGCATGTGCACGATGCCAAGGAACTTGCCGGTCGGCGACTTGAACGGTGCGTTGCAGACGAAGACCTGGGCAGCGAGGCTCACGACCCAGTCAGGGTGGCGTATTTGGGCGAGTGCTTCAGAGACGGTGGCGTGCGGGCCGAGGATGATGACCTCCGGCGTCATGAGGCCGCCCGCGGTGCCTTCTTCGTACGACAGAAGACGACGGACGGTTTCAGCGTCCTCGTCGCCCATGACATCGAGCATCTCTTGCCGCTTAACCTCGGACATCTGGCCGAGGAGGTCGGCGAGATCGTCAAAATCCATCTCGTCGAAGACGCCTTCGAGCCGCTCCCGGTCGAGGCTCTCGACGATGCGCACCTGTTCGGCCTCGGTCAACTCTTCAAGGACATCAGCGAGCCGTTCGTCATCCATGGCTTCGGCGATCTGACGACGCTGTTCGTTGGGGAGCGAGCGGACGAACGCAGCGACTTCGGCCGGGTGGAAGTCGCGCAGACGAGCGGCTTCGGCCTGCATCTCGGTCGGCTGGTCGAAGAGTGCCGGTACCTCTTCGAAATCGACGAGTCGATACGCCGTACGTCGTCGCAGCGTGTTCTTGGAGGTCAAGCGGACTTTGTCGATCTCCCACCAGCTGGATCGCCCGTCAGAGTTACGGAGTATCGCGATATCGCTGACGGTCTCTGTTCCGACCTTGCGATCGATCAGCTCGGCGTTGATCAGTACCTCGCCGGGGCGGGGCTTGAATGGGTTGAGGTCGATGTCCCAACTTTGCAACCGAGCGCCGTCGCTGTTCAGTTCGGCGATGCGGTTCGCGTTGACGAAGATACGTCTGCGCTGGCTCGACGCGACGAAGCCGACGATGCGCGGTGGTGTGTCGGGCTCACCGTTCCTGCCGGGGCGGCCTGGGATCGCAACGAGGTCTTCGATCCGTCCGATTGGCGATCCACCCGCGTCGAGCAGCGGGAGGCGCAGCACACGAAACGCGTAGATCAGTTCGCCGGCCATTTCTTCAGGTTACTCGGGGTGTCCGACCGGCCCTGGTGTCTGCCCGTATCCTCTCGCGCTGTGGCGGACGCTGACGATCAAGAATCCGGTGACCCGACTTTGTCGACACTGAAACAGCCGCCAGCGTGGTGGCATCGCCATCTTGAGCCCGAAGAACGCCAGCGTGTGATGGCTGAACTGGCGATCAAGCGGCAGGAGCATTGGGGCTTTCGTTTCACAACAATGCTGACACTGTCCGTGGTGGTCGCGGTGATGGGCCTGTCGGCAGACTCTGCTGCCGTCGTGATTGGTGCCATGTTGCTTGCTCCGTTGATGCAGCCTGTCTTGGCAACTGCTGCCTGCATTTCGATGGCGCTGTTCCGCAAGTCGTTGCGGTCGTTCGGCGTGGTCGCCCTGGCAACGCTTGGCTCGATCGCACTGTCGTATGTGTTGGCGGCATTGTTCGTCAATGGCGACCTGCCGCGCGAGGTCACGAGCCGCACTGCTCCGGACATCCGTGACCTCGTTGTTGCGCTCGGGGCCGGCTTTGCTGGCGCCTACGCAACGGTTCGAAAGGACGCATCGTCCTCGCTGCCAGGTGTGGCTGTGGCTGTCGCGCTCGTTCCGCCACTGGGCACCGTTGGGATCGCGCTTGAAGCCGGACAGATGACGTTTGCCCGGGGCGCAATGCTCCTCTATACGACCAACCTGGCAGCGATTGTCCTGGCCGGTGCGGTCGTGTTCGTGGTGACCGGATTCGTGCCGCCGAAGCGCCTGGCGATGATGGGGACCCGTTCACTCGCCGTCGGTATCGGGGTCGCAGCGTTGCTCGTGGCGATCGCTATCCCGCTCTACCGAGCGTCGACGTCTGCAGTCGAGGCCAGTGATCGACAGGTCCAAGGACAGTTGATCGTGTCCGATTGGCTGGCCACCACCGAGACGACGAGTTCGGATATTGCGTTCGACGGCGACCGCATCTTCGTCAACGTGACGAGCTTCGAAGAGCCGATTGACGAGCAGTCGATGGTTCAACTGATGCAGGCGGAGTTTGGTAACGACAGAATCGTGTCGACCGCGTGGGACAAGGTTGAGCGTTTCGCGGCGGCGGCGACGACAACAACCGAACGACCGCCGTCCGAAGAAGAGATTCGTCTCGTCCGAGTCCAGGCAATCGTGCAGGCCTGGCTACTCGATGGTGGACCGCCCTCAGGCCGTCGTCTCGACGCGCTGTTGGTCGAAGGGAACGTGGTGCGTGTTGATGTCAGCGGTGTTGGCGACGCCCCGTCGTTGCAGGCGCTTGGTGAGCGCCTCGATGCCGAGTTTGCCGAGACTCTGGTCGTTGAACTGACCTGGCTTGAGCGTCAGGAGGTGGCGCAGGGCGAACCTGCGGCGACCCCAGACGAGGTCCTGTCTCAGCGTGTTGGCGTGGTGGCCAGGTCGTGGGCGGCCGGCAACGGGCTGGTCGTGCAAAACCTCACCGTGATCGAAGGGCAAGTAGTCATCGAAGTGACCGGCCCAGAACAACCCAACGCGGCCGGCCTGGTGCAAGCAATTGGCGAGCTCCTCGGCCCCGACGGCACCGTCCAGGTCCTCTTCACACAACGCCTCGACATCACGACGACCACGACGACGACGACCACCACCACGATCCCCCAAGTCCCGATCTAGCCGGACCGGACCTGTCAATGCGACGCCAGTCGCGGGCCCGAAGTAGTGCGACGAAACCCCAGCGTTGAGATGCACTCGGCTGCTGCATGAGACAGTGCTGAAGATGAGAGACCTAAATATCTTGCGCGATACATCAGCGTGCAAGCAGGCGCCCCCGAGTTTTGTGTGAGCGATAGCACCGTCGGATCCGGGAATCGCTCACACAAATGGCGAGCGCAGTCATGTCAGGTGAGCGCAGCGACTTCTACGAGCGTGTCGGAGTAGGCAACGCCGCCACCCCATTCGGTCAGGGTGTCATTGGTGAGGGCGTTGGCGGCCTTGCCGTCGGGGTGATCTTGCATCCACCAGCCCCAGGGGATAGCGACGACACCAGGTCGGAGCCGCGTCGAGATCTTCACGGGCAACTGAACGGACGCCCGCCCGTTCCACACTCGTGCGGTCGCACCGTCGACGAGTTCCCGAGCGGCCGCGTCGGCGGCGTCGAGTTCGACGAACGGGCCACCTTCGGCCGGCCCGTGCTTCGGGAGGTGCGAGTACCCCGAGTTGAGAAACCGAGCATGGTGCTTCGGGGTGAGCAACTGCAGTGGGTAACGCGTGACCAAGGCGGGGTCGCCACCGGGCCCCTCGTTCGGTGCGATGTAGGTCGGCACTCGCGGTTGACCCATTGCTTCCAGTTCGTCGGAGGCGAGATGAATGCGGCCTGATGGCGTGTCGAAGTCCCCGTCGCCGAAGGGTCGACCGTCGGCTGGGTATGGCGCTTCTTGCCACATTGTGTCGCGCAGCCCGTCGAGGTCGAGGCCGGGAGCGCCCTCGCGCATCAGGATCTCGTCGTCGTCGAACAGTGCCGGCTCTGTGTAGCCCATTGCACCAGCGAGCCGGCGGAACAGCTCGGGGTTACTGACGCACTCGCCGAGCGGAGGAATTGCCGCGTGGTTGTAGTTGGTATGCAACGAACCCCAGGAGAACACGATGTCGTCGGTTTCGATTTGGGTGGTTGCCGGGAGCACGATGTCGGCGTATTTCGCAGTGTCGGTCAGGAACTGCTCGTGTACGACGGTGAAGATATCGTCGCGCAGAAGGCCCTGCTTGATCAACTCGGCGTTCGGTGTGGTGACGACTGGGTTGCAGTTCCAGTTGATGAACGCGTGCACTGCCGGGCCGTTGGCCTCACCGGCATGGGGGTGCGTGAGAATCTGGCCAAGCCGGCTCATGTTGAGCGTGCGGGAGTCGCCGATCTCGAGGTCTGGCCGGAGGATGGCGTCGACGTCCATCTGACATTCAGTCCAATCTCCGGTGCTTTTCGAGACGCCACCACCGCGCTCGGCCCAGGCACCGGTGAGGGCGGGCAGGCAGCTGAGTGTGCGATGGAACATCGCACCGTTTTCGTGATGTTCGGGGCCAATGAGTGTGCGAATCCCAGCCGGGCGCACGGTTGCATAGTCGTGCGCAAGCTGTGTGATCACGTCGGCGGACACACCGCATGCGTCAGCAGCTCGTTCGGGCGTCCAGTCAGCAACCTCATCCTTGAGTTCAGAAAAGCCCAGCGTGTGGGCATCGATCCACGCTTGATTGGTGAGCTGGTCCCGGATCAGTACGTGCATCATCGCGAGGATCATGGCGATGTCGGTTCCGGGGAGTGGCTGGATGAACTGGTCTCCCTGCGCTTCGTCGATGGCGTCGGCGGTGACAGTCCGGATGGGGTCGATGACGACGAGGCGCGCCCCGTTGGCGCGGGCCGCCTCGATCGTCGGCCAGAGGTGCCGGTTGGTGAGGCGAGTGTTTGTGCCCCAGAGGATCAGCAGCTTCGAGTGCAGGTGCTGCATCGGGTCGATGCCGCGGCCCGAACCCATCGTCTTGGCCATACCGGCACCGACGGTGACGCCGCAGATGTTCCGGTCGAGTTTAGTCGCGCCCATGTGGCCAAAGAATCGACCGCTCAGCCCCATCAGAGCGAGCATGCTCTGATTCCCGGCGTCGGAGTAGGGGAGCACCGCTTCGGGGCCGTGTTCGTCGATGACCCTGTGGAGGTTCGCTGCGATCTCAGTGAGGGCGTCGTCCCAACTGATCTGCTCGAACTCGCCGGAGCCTTTCGGACCGGTTCGGCGCATCGGATGCAGCAGGCGGTCGGGCGAGTAGACCCGATCGAGGAACCGGTTGACCTTCGGGCACAACTCGCCCGCCGAGTACGGGTGGTCGGGGTTGCCGCGCAGTTTGACGGCAACGGGCCCGGCCGGACGGTCTTCGACCGTGACGATCCAACCACACGAGTCCGGGCAGTCGTGGTGGCACGTGCCGTTGATCGTTCGCGTGGCGGCGGGCTCAAGCACGTCGGTCATTCGTTTAGCGTACGACAGCGTGCCGGCCCTCGCCCGCTTGAATCGGCCATTGACCACGGCAGAACTGTGACGACCTCGCGACAGAGTTGCGTTTGGGGTCTGACCCCGTACGCAACTCTGCGAAGGCGCACCGAGGAGGCGAACGCTTTGGTGGGTTCGAACTCGAGAATGGGTGCGGCTCTCGACAGATCTGAGCGGCGTGTCATGCTGGACCACGATGAGCTCTGATGTGACCCGCATGATCCTGATCCGCCATGGCCAGTCGGCCTCGAATGCGGGCGGGTGGTTGAGTGGTCAAGAGACCTGCGGTGGCTTGACAGATCTGGGCATTGCCCAGGCAGAAGCACTACGCGGGCGGCTCGCGGCCGACCCGTCGATGACACCTGATGTTGTGCTGGTGTCGACGATGCGCCGTGCGGTCCACACCGCCGAGATCATCTCTGAGCCGCTTGGGATCGTGCCGGAGCAACACGGCGACTTGATGGAGCGCACGTCGGGCGAAGCCGAAGGTATGAAGATTGCCGAGTACACGGCAAAGTACGGCAGAGCACCGTGGACCGACTGGGAGAACCCGCTGTCGCCGGGTGGCGAGTCAGGCCACGACTTCGGCGAGCGCGTCCTCACGGCGACCGATCGCGTTGTTCGTGAGCATCGCGGCAAGACTGTCTGGGTGGTCTGTCACGGCGGCGTCATCATGGTGTCAGCAGTTCGCCGGTGGCCCGGAGCTTCCATCGATCTCAGCAACCTGCCTGTGACAAGCCCGCAAAACACGTCGGTGAGCGAATGGCACGTCGATGGTGAGAGCAACTGGCGGATGGCCAGCTTTAACGATCAAACCCACCTCGTGGGCATCACCAGCGGCACCGCAAACATCACTGGCTGAGTAACAACGTTGCGCGAGCCCCGTTGTGTTATCTCACGCGAAATCTCGAGCGGCGACAATAGCTTTGAGTTCGGGCCAGGCTGCCGCGAAGCCGGCGTGCAACGGAAGCGCTTCGACTTCGGCAGGTGTACACCAGTCGACGGCGTCGGTTTCGAAGTTGATCGATGATCCAAACCGTTCGTCGACTTCGACCACGACCGTCGTGTAGGCCCAGTCGGTGGCTGGTTTGAACACGACCTCACCGATGAGCCGCGGCGTGCCAGCGATGTCACCGACTTCTTCGGAGGCTTCGCGCAACGCCCCCTCGAGTGGAAGCTCGCCCTGATCGAGTGCCCCGCCGGCACAGCTCCAGGTGCCACCCTCGTGGGCCATCTGCGATCGCTTCTGCAGCATCACCCGCGGGCCGTCGGCTTCGCGGATGACGAACACAACGCCCGCTGCTCCGTAGATCCCCCAGCGCACGTGACCGTCGCTGCAGCGCATGAACCCGTCGCCGGAAGCCGGTCGTCTGTCGTTGAACACCCGCCCACCCTGACACACCGAAGGTGTACTGATCCCGTCCAGTCAGGAGTTCGATCTGGAGTTCGATCTGGAGTTCGATCTGGAGTTCCGGAACAAAGCAGCTTGTTCATGGTTGTATTCAACTCGTGAGCGACAACATGGAGAACGAACAATTTGACCTGGTGATCATTGGATCGGGTTCCGGAAACTCGATTCCCGAGTACCTCAGCGACTGGAACATCGCCATCGTCGAGCGCGGTGTGTACGGCGGGACCTGCCTCAACGTGGGCTGTATCCCGTCCAAGATGTTCGTGCTCCCCGCCGACGCAGCACTCGCTGCAGCCAATGGCGCCAAGCTTGGCATTGACACGCAGTTCAACGGCGCTGACTTCCCAGCGATCCGTGACCGCGTGTTCGGCCGGATTGACGAGATCTCTGCAGGTGGCCGGGACTACCGCGCGACCGGCAGCCCGAACGTGACACTCTTCGAAGGCACAGCGGCGTTCGTCGGCGACAAGGTCTTCCGTGTTGACATGAACGACGGCAGCCAACGCATGATCAGCGGCGACAAGGTCTTACTCGCAGCTGGTGCTCGCCCCGTTGTGCCGCAGATTTCGGGCCTCGCGCAGGTGGGCTTCCACACGTCCGACACGATCATGCGTCTTGACGATCTGCCCAAACGCCTCGGCATTATCGGTGGTGGCTTCATTGCCGTCGAGATGGGCCACGTGTTCTCGGGCCTCGGCTCCGACGTCACGCTCTTCAACCGGTCAAACACGCTGTTGCGCGGCTTCGACGACGACATCGCCGCACGCTTCACCGAGCTGTTTGGCGACCGCGTCAACCTGCACCTTGGTGTCGTGCCGACTCATGTCGAGCGCATTGCTGATGGCATTGCGCTGACGGTTGGCGCCGAGACGGTCATCGTCGACGAGCTCCTTGTGGCCACCGGCCGTGAGCCGAATAGCGACCTCGTCGATGCCAAGTCTGGCGGCCTCGAATGTCATCAACGCGGCACCGTCGTTGTCGACGACACGATGGCCACCACCGTCGAGAACGTCTGGGCAATTGGCGACATCGCTAACAGCTACCAACTCAAGCACCTCGCCAATGCTGAAGCGTCTGTGGCGTTCTGGAACATTGCTCACCCCAACGATGTGCGCCATCAGAGCTACAAGGCGGTTCCGGGAGCGGTGTTCTCCAACCCGCAGGTCGCCAGCGTCGGGTTGACCGAGCAGGAAGCGGTTGCGCAGGGCCTCCCGTTCAAGGTGGGCAAGCGTGACTACGCCGGCACGGCGTACGGCTGGGCGATCGTCGACGAAACCAGCTTTGCCAAGGTGCTCGTCAACACCGAGACTGGCCTGATCATTGGTGCCCACATCCTCGGTCCGCAGGCTGCCACGCTGATCCAGCCGATCATCCAGGCAATGGAGTTCGACCAACGCGCCGACGACGTTGCTCGCAAGGTGTTCTACATCCATCCGGCGCTGACCGAAGTTGTCGAGAACGCCATCCTTGAAGCGCTCTGACGACCGCTACGGTCGGCGGGTATGTCGGGCACCGAGAGCGCAGCATCAAGCACTGAGCCGTTCACCGCTGCCGAAATCGCTGCAATCAGAGCGGTGACGCCGGGCTGCAGTGACGACCTGATCCACCTGAATCATGCGGGTTCGTCGCTTCCCCCGCAGGCTGTGCTCGATGCCCAATTCGGCCACCTCCAGCGTGAAGCAGTGATTGGCGGTTACGAGGCTGCTGCGGAGGCTGCGGATCGAACCCGGGCGACGCACGCTTCCATCGCTCGTCTGATTGGTGCGACACCGTCCGAGATTGCCCGCTTCGGCAGTGCTACCGAGGCGTGGATGGCGGCCTTCTGGTCGATCCCGATGGCTGTTGGACAGCGGATCATCGTGCACGACCACGAGTACGGCGCGAACGCGATCGCCTTCATCCACGCCGCAAAGACTCGCGGTGTCATCATCGATCGTGTGCCCAGTGATGAGCACGGCCAGGTGTCGGTGGACGCGATGGCCGAGCGGCTCCAGCATGCTGATGACGTCGCGCTGGTGTCACTGACGCATGTGCCGACCAACGGCGGGCTTGTCAACCCGGCTGCTGCCATCGGCCGACTCACCCGAGCGGCCGATGTGCCGTTCCTTATCGACGCTTGCCAGAGCGTTGGGCAACTCGATATCGACGTCGATGAGATTGGTTGCGACTTCCTGTCGGCCACCGGCCGCAAGTATCTCCGAGGTCCGCGCGGCACCGGATTCCTCTACGCCCGAACATCGATCCTCGACCGCGTGACACCGTCGCAGCCCGACCATCACGGTTCCGACTGGTCGAGCACCGACGACTACACGTTCGTTCGTGGTGCGCGGCGATTCGAGTACTGGGAGTTCAGCGACGCTGGGTGGCTCGGGTTGGGCGCAGCGGTCGATGTTGCCCTCGACCTGGGGCTCGATCGAATCGAGGTGACCGTGGCTGAGCGCGCCAGTCAGCTGCGAACGATGCTCACCGATCTTGGATTGACCGTCTACGACGAGGGTCTGCAGCGCTGTGGCATTGTGACAACGGCTTCCTCGAACATCGCGTCGACCGACCTCAAGGCAGCGTTGAGTAGCCGCTCGATCAACGCCTCGACGACGTCCGCTGGTTCATCGCGCTACGACGTCGAACGACGGAACCTGCCCAACATGCTCCGCCTGTCGGTCCATTGCACCACCACTGTCGACGAGCTCAAGCGGGCCATCGCTGCATTGACCTCAATCCTCCAAAACTGAGATCGCAGCGACGCGCCAACGCGTCGTAACAGTCTCCATTTTGGGCGAAGTGGGATGAGTCGCCAAAATTGGGATCGCTACTCCCCTCCGGTGCAGTGAGTTGGTCTCGATTTCGGACGGGCGGGATGGCGACGTGCCTGCGTCTGGCTTATTTTGGGCATGCGCCCTACAATCGGCGTATGAGTGTTCCGACAAAAAACTGGGCCGGCAATCAACAGTGCCATCCGCAGGGCCTACACGAGCCGACGAGCGCCGCCGAGGTGTCCAGCATTGTTGCCGCCGCCCACGCTGCCGGCGAGCAGGTCAAGGTGATTGCTGGCGGGCACTCGTTCACCGACACCGCAATGACGCACGGCCATCTCCTGTCGCTCGACAAGATGAAAAAGATCATCTCGACCAACGGCGATGACGTCACGGTGCAGGCTGGTATTCGGTTGTTTGATCTCAACGACGAGTTGGCGAAGCGCGGCCTGGCACTCCCGAACCTGGGCGACATTGCCTACCAGTCGATTGCTGGTGCGACGTCGACTGCCACGCACGGCACTGGCGCTGGCCACGGCAACATTGCCACTCGGATTGTCGGCATAGAGTTGGTCACGGGTGACGGCACGATCCGCCGCGCCGACGAGGTCAACGACCCGGAACTACTTCGCGTCGCACGCGTCGGTGTCGGTTCGCTCGGCATTCTCACCGAGGTCACCATTCGCTGCGTGCCAGCTTTCAACTTGCATGCGATCGAGACGATTGAGACGCTCACCGATGTCGTCGCCGATTTCGAAGGCGTGATGCACTCGACTGACCACGCCGAGTTCTTCTGGATGCCAGGCGCTCGCAGATGCATGGTGAAGCGCAACACGATTACTGATCGCCCCGCCGCCCCGCAGTCGAAGATTGGTTACATCAAAGATAAGTGGATTGCGGAGAATTTGGCGTTCGGCACGGTCTGTCGCGTTGCTCGAAGCTTTCCCTCGCTCGCACCCAAGGTCGCGAAGGCGATCACGTCGTCGGCCAGCGGACGCGAAACGCTCGACCGGAGCGACAAGGTCTTCTGCAGCCCGCGCAAGGTGCGGTTCCTCGAGATGGAGTACGGCGTGCCGTTTGACGCCGTGCCGGATGCACTCGGTCGCATCGACGCGTTGATTAAGACGTTGCCGGTCAAGCCGATCTTCCCGATCGAAGTCCGGGCCTCGGCTGCCGATGACATTCCGCTGTCGACGGCCAATGGCCGGGCGTCGGGCTGGATTGCGGTCCACCAGTACAAGGGCATGCCGTACGAGGCCTACTTCCAAGGCGTCGAGCAAATTATGAACGACTACGCCGGCCGCCCGCACTGGGGCAAGATGCACTACCAGTCGTCACACACGCTGCGCGATCGCTACCCCGAGTGGGACACGTTTCAAAAGTGGCGCGCCGAGCTCGACCCGACTGGGACATTCCGCAACACCTATACCGACCGCGTGCTCGGCGTCCTGTGATCTGAAATCGGTGGGCCGAAGTAGATCCCCGCTCAACGGGAGATGCACTGGCCGACGTCCACCGGCGCGATCTCCGCAGTGAGTGCGGTGCCGTCGATGACTCCGCTGGGCAGGTCGATCGCCCAGGCCCGCCCGTCGACACGATTGCTGCGTGCCCAGACGATGCCAGCACCGCCGCCGGGGAGGACGACCATTGCTCCGGAGTCTCCGGTGTCGACCGAGCTCTCGATCTCGAAGCCGTCCCGGACGACCTCGCGTTCGATGTAGATGTCGGTCGTCGAAATGTTTGCCTCACGGACGACGCGAACATCGATTTGCTCGACCTCCATGACGCCATCGCGTTCCCGAATCCGAACGAGAACGCCTACTTCGTTCCGACGAGCCTGCATGGGACGAATCGTCAGTGGCGTTCCGAGCGCGGACGCGGGTCGCAGAATGGCGAGGTCGAGGGCGGGGTCGAACAGCACGACCTCGGCGGCAGCTCGTGCGCCGTCGCGATCGATGACCTCCACCGACGTCGACCCGGCCACGACGTGTGCAGCAGTCACGATGTCACCCCCATCGATGACGGTGCCGGTTCCGAAGCCGATGCGCGGTCCGCATCCATCGGCGCGGACGTCGATGGCGGCTGCCACGGCAGACTGAGTATCAAGTACCGGCGTAGCTGTCGAATTGGTCGGTTCCGAAGCGGGCACGTCGGCATCGTTCGCAGCACAGCCCCCGACGAGCATTGCAAGTGCCAGCCCCCAGGCTCCTCGCCGTACGTTGAATGGCATCGAGCACGACCGTAGTCCGGCCGTCATCATCACCTGGATGCGCTCGAACACCTGCAGCTCTGAGCGCGAGCACCGGGTGCAATTACGCGAGACTTGCGCGATGACACATGCAGCTATCGAAGCACTCGAGGTCGAGGTGGCGCGCGCCAAGGAGATTTTTGCATCACTGACCCCCGCCGAATGGGAGGCAGATTCGGGCTGCGATGGCTGGCGTGTTCAAGACGTGGCGCAGCACATGGCTGCTACGTTCCAGACGATCGCTGCGCCCGACACCGTCGATGGGGGCGATTCGGGAAAGGCCGAAGTGTCTGCCGAGGTTCCCGTTCAACAGCGCAAAGGCTGGACGCCTGCCGAAGTGATTGCTGCCTACGACGAGTGGTCGGAGAAGGGTGTCGCTGCACTGGCTGCGCTGCAGGAAGCACCAATGGCCGACACCGTTGTTCCGCTTTCCGACTTGGGCGAACATCCGCTCCACATCCTGGGCAATGCAATCGTGTTCGACCACTACTGCCACTTGCGCCACGACATCGGTGCAGCCATTGATCGCGCCGCGCAACTCCCGCGCGACGCGGCAGCGTTGAGTGCCACGCTGGAATGGATGCTTGCTGGCCTGCCTCAGATGTGCGCCGACGAGCTCGATGCTGCGCCGAATCAAGCTGTCAACCTGGTCTTCGACGGTCCTGCCGCCAACACGTTCTGTATCGCACCCGGCCCGGACGGTTGGACGGTGAAGAATCACGGTGACGATGATGCACCGGTGATCCGAACGACCGCACACGACTTCGTGTCGTGGGGGACCAAGCGGACTGACTGGCGAGGAACCAGCACCGGCGACGTCGGCAACGAGCGGGTCGCCGCCGTGCTCGACGCCATCAACATCATCTGATCGGCTCGAGCGGAGGGACCGATTTCGCTTATAAGCGGCGGCGGAGCTCGACGTAGACCTCGGCACCTGCCAGCGCGGTGAGCTCGTCGCGGAGCGAGTCGATCACTTGCTCGTTACCGGAGTACGCCTCGCCGCCTTCGGATCGCTCGGTGCAGCACCACGCCATCGTTTCGCCGTGCTGACTCCAGTCGGCACGGCTCCAGCGGCGAACCGTTGCAGTCTCAGTGTCGGCGTTGACTTCTTGCCAGTCGACACGCAGCGGCAGTTGCCAGCAGACCGATGGCTTCCATTCGGTCGGTGACTCGTCGAACTCGACGGCCGCGATGTGGAGCGCACAGCCCTCCCCACCTGCGAAGCCAGGTCGGTTGAGGAAGATGCAAGCGTCGTCAATGACCCGCGTGTGGGTGCGGTCGTCGTTGCCGTAGATGGCGAGCAGGCCCGGTGTGTCGGTTTCATGAGCCTGGTCGAAGTGTTGGAAGTTCTCCGGGGTCAGCATCGATGCGTATGCCAGGACCTCCTTCGACTCGGCTTGGCCTGCGGGGCCGTCACCGAAGTGGGCGCCGAGCGAGCAGCAGCCCTGGTTCAGTTCTTCGGACGGTTCGGTGAGGATGCCTTTGCACCCCTTGCCGAACAGGCAGGTCCAGTTGGACTCGAGGAACTCCCGCTCGAATCGCCAGACGGTGTCGCCGCGATCGATCTCGATGAACTCGTCAGTCATGAAGGAGAAACATCACAGATCGGCGAAGGCAACACTGCGGCCGGCCCGACCGATGTCGACAGGATCGGCTGGATCGCTGTCGGGCACGGCCCGTTCGGTGAGTAGCAAGCGGTTGTTGTTCTCGACGACGAGCGTGCCGCCATCGGGTGAGATCGCGAGCACATCGCCCACGAGCGTGACGGGTTGCACGGCGTCGGGGGTGAGGGACAGGTAGCCCGCTGATGTCGGCACGACGGGCAGGCACCCGCTGACATCGGCAAGCACCTCCGGCTGAGCAAGGGCTTCGATTCTGATGGCGCCATCGTCGAGATCGACGACCATGATTTCGTTGGTCGCAGCGCGAGCGAGAATGACGCACGTGCTGCGACGCGGCGCGAGTTTGTCGATGCCGGTCGTGGTCGGCTGGGCGCCAGGAAGGTCGGCGATCACGAGGCCATCGCCGTCGACGATCGCTGTGCCTTGGTCGCCACGCACGATCAGCCGATCACCGCGAGGCGCCACGTTGCCGGACTGCACAGTGCCGACGCTGAGGGAGTCGAGCGTGGTGACTTCGCCGCTGGCGATCGACAGTGAGAGGACCTCGCCTTCGACGCCGATGAGAATGACATTGCCACCGGAGATCATTCCGGCTCGGACTGACGCAGTTTGGGTGGAGACACCGGCCTCGCCGTCGTGGTCGAAGACGTTGATGTTTGCGTTGGTGCCGACGTTCTGAGCTGTCACCACGATCGAGTCGTTGACCGCCAGCGCCAAGCCCGGGAAGAAGCTCGGAGCATCACGGTCGAATGAGAAGAGGACGCTCTGGAAGTTGCCCGAGTCGGTCACCAAGACGTTGCGCCCAGTGGGATCGCTGCGGGCCAGGTCGATGTCGTATCTAGCCCCGGGAACGGTGTCGAGATCCGCGGTGTCGATCACTTCACGAGTCGGACCGTGCACGAGCACGACTCGCTCCGACGCGATGTCGGGGGCGATGACGGTGGCAACGGTCCCCGACGGGCGGACGAGCTCGCCAGCCGACTCGATGTCGATGGTGGCGATGTCATCGGGTGCAGAGAGGTCAGCCACAGCAATGCTGTCGGTCGATGCAGCAATCACAGTCGACCCAATGACAGAACTGTCGGTGAGCGATTGGATGCCAAGCCGAAACCGGCCGGTCTCTTCACCGTCGGCGTCGGTGAGGACCACGGCGCCAATGTTCTTGTCGATCGACACGATGGTGTTCCAGTCGCTGTCACCAAAAGCCGAGCCGGAGCCACCGTCGGCGCTTCCGAGCAGGTTGCCGGCAACGATTGACGCGACGGCGATGAGCACGACGACGAGACCAACGACGATTGCGCGGCGGATCAGAAAGTTTGGAACGCCACGGCGTCTGTTGTCGTGACCCTCAACGGAGTCGCGCCCGCGGCTCGGGTCGTGTCGTTGTTCGCCACGTGCGACATCTGGCAGGCCGCCGCCGTCGTCGTACATCGGTGGACGAGAACGAGGCATCGCAGTGGATCGTACGCGTTGTAACGTCGCTGGGGTGATGTTTGCAGCAGGTCGATGGATTCATTTGGGTGCAGGCTGGTCGGAGGTGCTGTCGTGATCTTCGAGTGTCCGCGTTGCTCCACCTCGGTCAATGAGGAGTACTTCGGCCCGTGCGACACGTGCCGTATCCACCTGCGTGCCACTATCCGCGCCGACGCCCGCCACGTTGACCTTGCCGAGTATGAGCCGAAGATGAACGTCACTCCCAACGCCGTTGCCCTGAAAGACGACTGACGCTTTTCGTGATTTGTCTGCGCACCCCAGTGCGCAGAATCTTCACGAGATTACTGGCGATTGATCAGCCGGAGGGAGTGTTCGCCATCTCGTCGATCCAGCTCCGGACCTTGAGGTGGAGCGTCCCGAGGCAAAATCGGGACGCGCTGTGTGTTGCTGCCAAATCCTGCCAAAGGTGTGAGGTAGGTGCGCCTTGGATTCCAGTTGCACCTCTACCTCACGCCTTCGCCGAAAGTCACGCGGTGGACCGGGCCAGAGCCCCGATATCCTTCCACCTGCCTCTGGGGACGTAGCTCAGTTGGCAGAGCACCTGCTTTGCAAGCAGGGGGTCGTGGGTTCGATTCCCATCGTCTCCACCAAAGCCCCTGGTAGCAGCGCTGCCGGGGGCTTTTGTGTTGAGGGGGAGCTCCCGGCGTGCCACTATCGTGCCAGTAGCAACGGGCGACAGAGGAGATTCACATGGCACAGCGGAGAGCGTTCGGCACGGTCCGTAAGCTTCCGTCGGGCTGATTAAGGGCTCGATACACCCACCCCGAGACGGATTTTGTTCGAGGTGAGTCGATCGACGTGTCGAGCAGCAAGCAGTTGTTCGGTTCGTACGGGAGTGAGTGGCTTGATTCGAGAACCGACCTCCGTCCCAAGACGATGGACCTGTACCGCTCCCTGTTCAACTCGTACCTTGACCCTGTCCTCGGCCAAGAAGGAAGTCGGCAAAATCGACGCTCGTGCCATTCGTCAATGGCACGGCATTCTCCACGAGGGAACGCAGAGCGATGCCACCTCGGCGAAGGCGTACCGGCTGCTTCGACAGATCCTGCAGGCGGCCGTTGAGGACCGGATGCTCCGATCGAACCCGTGCAACCTGAAAGGCGCAGCCGTCGAGCGAAGTGCGCAGCGTTCGATCCCGACGCTCGAGCAGGTCCTCACGCTGTCCGAAGTGATCAAGCCCGAGTATCGGTTGATGGTGTTACTGGCGGGCCTCGTTGGTCTCCGCCGAGGCGAGCGCTTTGCGCTGCGCGTCGATGATCTCGAGCCTGGTGCGGACCACTGGTCGGTTGCAGTCGACGCGTCGATCGTCTTCGTTCGTGACAAGGCCTACCACCAGGCACCCAAGACCGCCGCCGGTGTGCGGGGCTTGCGCTTCCGAGCGCAGTGACCACTGTTGCCGAGCAGCACCTCGCCGACTTCGGTAGGAACAAACCGAGCGACCTCTTGTTTGTCGATCTGCGAACGGGTACAACACCGACGATGACGGTGTGGCGCCGAGTGTGGGCGAACGCTCGTCGAGACGCCAGCGTCGAATGCACCTTTCACGACTTGCGACACCACGCCGGCACCCTGACGGCCACGGCGGGAGCCAGCACCCGCGAGTCGATGGCCCGACTGGGACATTCCTCACCGAGGGCCGCGCTGCGTTATCAGCACGTCGCCGAAACCCGGGACGCCGAGGTGGCGTCGGCAATGGACCGTCTCATACAACGCTGACGGTCAGCGCCAGCTTGGGAAGCTCGGCCACGCTGATGGTGCTGCAGGTCCATACGCTGGGGAAATGCCGGTTGAGCAGGGCGTTCGTCGTGGACTTGAATGACGCGTGTTGACCGCAGCTGTCCCCTGTTTTCCTCTGTGCGTGGCACGTATGGGGCACGCGGCTGTGAGCGATGGTCGTTTTGTTACGGCAAGTGATCTGGCGCGGACCTATTCGGTGGTGCACGGGTGGTCTCAAGTGGCGGCCGCCTCTCGTCCATTCGGTCGACTTGGGGAAGTCTGACGACGTTCCAGTTCTTGGCGACGGGTCTTGTCGCTGTGGCACTCTCTGCTCAGCGGGAAAAGAAGTCGAGGAGGCGCGGGACTACAACGTCGTGAGCCTCGAGAATGGGGCTGTGACCAACTCCGGGCATCATCACCAGTTCGGCCGACGAAATCCCTTCTGCGAGTTCCCGCGCCCAATCCGGTGGTCGGACGGGGCATTCCTCGCCTGACAAGACGAGTGTCGGAACGTCGATGTTGCTCAGCAGCGGGTTCGCGTCCTGTCGGCCGATGACGCCACGCATCGCTGGCGCGAGACTGGCGTCCAGCTCGGACATGCGCTGGCTCCACTTCGAGATCACCGGTTTGAGCGCCGGATCGGCGTGTGACGACGCGCCAAACATAATGCCGCAGACGAACTCGAGGCGCTCACCGGTGAACCCGTTTTCAACCACGTCACTGACCCACTCGACGAACGCCTGCGATTGCTCGTCCGGTTCCGCCCGCGCTGACGTCCCGAGTAGAGCAAGCGTCCGGACGAGATCGGGCCGATACGCCGCGAGCCGTAGAGCGACGTCACCGCCCATTGACGTCGCCAGGACATGTGCATTCGACACCTCGATCATGTCCATAATTGCGGCGATGTCGCCTGCACATTGTTCGACGCTGATCACGTTTCCTGCCGCAGGCCGGCTTCCTCCCTGACCCCGAAAGTCGGGTCGAATGATCCGGAACCGGCCCGCGGCGTCTTCGGTGAATTGGTCAAACATCCGGTTGTCCATGAACAACGAATGGAGACAGAGAACCGGAGGGAGGTCCCCGCCCGTGTCTTTGACATGGAAGACGGATTCGGCGGCTGAAATCTGATTTGCTGGCATCGTTTCCCCTTGTGCGCGGTGCGCTATGGCTTCGCGAACGCATCCTGCGCTCGTGAATCGGTTCGGTTGAATTTGTTGGAGTGAGCGGTGGGTCCACCGTCACCGGTCTCGACGTTCACACGGTCAGAGACCTCTGAGGTGCTCTTCGAGCATTTCCGTTACCGCCGTCGGATTCTCAATGGCATGAACATGACCAGTGCGCTCCATCATCCGGAGTTCGGCACCGGGAATCAGATCGGCGATCTGTACCGACTTCGGTGGCGGGTACGTGTGATCTTCGGTGCCGGCGATGACGAGAACCGGTGTCTTGATCGTTGGGAGTTCGTCCAGGATCGAGGATCGGTGCGCGATGTGCCACGCCGCGTCGGCGTACTCAGGTGTCCGACTCCTCAACATCGCAGTGACCCGTGCCAGCACGTCGGCGCGTGATGGATCCTGGAGCGTCGTGTCGCCCATCATAAATTGGAGGACACCGTCGAGAACCGGTTCCATCCCATGCTCGGCCAATACCTCGATCAGCTCATCCATCTGTTCGGCGCTCTCCTCGACATCCGCCGACGTCCCCATCACGACGAGTGACCGCACCAAGCCGGGGTGGCGGGCGGCGAGTCGCAATGCGACGAACCCTCCCATGGAATTCCCAACGAACGTGACCGGGCCGAGTTTTAGGGCAGTGATCAGCGCGGCTGCATCCTCGGTCAGGATGTCCATGTTGAGTTCTTCGCGTGGGTGGCGAGCGCTGTCACCCTGGCCACGGTGGTCGTAGCGCACAACCCGGTACCGGTCGGACAGCGCCTCTGCCTGAGAGTCGAACATCGACAGATCGAAAAACATCGAGGGACTACAGACGATGACTGGGGCATCGCGCGGCCCTTCGTCCAGATATCGAAGTGTGGTTCCGTTGACGTTGATGTCAGGCATGGCTTTGCTCCCTTAGGGGCCGCGCGGATAGGTCGGGGTGACCATCCACCAGTCGTTGCTGTGTCTCGCGTTTGATGGCGAGTGCACTCACACCAAACGACCAGTGGAAGGCACTCATCATGGTACGCGCTTT
>Ga0105051_10000092_pt1 | contig 98052 bp, 88 predicted proteins | sample FRY02_FD_78383 | JGI IMG/M metagenome (GOLD analysis project Ga0105051, IMG submission 78383) | Freshwater microbial communities from Lake Fryxell liftoff mats and glacier meltwater in Antarctica - FRY-02 (megahit assembly) | ecosystem: Environmental > Aquatic > Freshwater > Ice > Glacier... | reverse complement strand
TTGTTCTGTTCCTAATTTTGCTGTTTATTTCTGCAATGATTTCTGCATCCGAAATTGCATTCTTTTCTATCGGGCCTAAAGAAATGGATGTCCTCAGAAAAGAGAAATCTCCTCGAAGTCAAGAAATTCTCGATTGGAAAGGAAAGTCTAAAGAGCTTTTGTCTATCATATTGATTGTCAATAATTTTGTTAATGTTGGTATCGTAATTCTTGGTGGTTACTTATATGAAAAACTGTACAATGTTATTTTATACCCTGCCTTGCTCAAGCATCCAGTTTGGGTATTTGTGTTTCAAGTGGTGTTAATCACCTTGGTTTTGTTGCTTTTCGGTGAAATGTTGCCAAAGCTTTATGCCAATAGAAATGCTTTGACAATTGCCTCGCGTATGGCTGTTCCGTTGCGCATTTTATCAAAAACGCCACCTTTTTCATGGTTATCGAAAGTTTTGATGAAAAGTACAGATGTCATCAATAGAAAAACTAGAAAATATGACATGCGTGTGTCTTCAACAGATTTAGAACAGGCTGTTGCGTTGACGAGGGAGTTAACGGATTCTGAGGAGGAGCATAAAATGTTGGAAGGAATTGTTCGTTTTGGTAATACGGAAGTTTGTCAAATCATGTGTTCAAGAATGGATGCTGTAGGTGTTGATATGAAGATGAATTTCGCAGAAGTTTATGAGGTGATCGTTCAAAGCGGTTTTTCCAGATTCCCGGTTTATCAAGAAACCTTCGACAATATTGTTGGTATTTTGTATGTGAAGGATTTATTAGAGCATATCAACAAACCCGAAGATTTCAATTGGAGCACACTCTTAAGACCTGCATTCTTTGTTCCAGAAAACAAAAAGATTGACGACTTATTGAAGAATTTTCAAGAGAAGAAAATGCACATGGCAGTTGTTGTGGATGAATACGGCGGAGCAAGTGGTATAGTTACCTTAGAAGATGTTTTGGAGGAAATTGTTGGCGATATCACCGATGAGTTTGATGAAGATGAAGTTGTGCACACTAAAGTGAACGATTACACTTTTGTGTTTGAAGGTAAAACGCCACTTTTAGATTTGTATAAAGTTTTAGAATTAGAAGAACGTGACTACGAAGACTTAAAAGGTGATGCTGAGTCTCTTGCTGGATTTATTATCGAACAAAGCGGCAGAATCATGCGGAAAAATGAGCGTTTAACAGTGAAAGATCTTACTTTTATTGTGGAAGCTGCTGACAAAAAACGAATCAAGTTGGTACGCGTCATTAAAAATGGACAGAAAAATGATAAATAAGAGTCTACTTTTTTTTATGGCTTTGTTTCTTTGTGCTTGCGGAGAGGAGGAACTCACTATTCCCAAACCTATGGCGAATTTGAGAGTTGAGTTTCCAGAACATACGTATCGCCCTTTAAATATCGACTGTCGGTATGATTTCGAATTGGCCTCGTATATGACTTCTAAGCCGCCTAATGAAGAAAATATATGCCATCAAGACATTAGTTTTGGGAAATTCAACGGCACACTTCATTTAAGCTACGTGAGCATCGAAAACAACCTGTCGGACTTAATTAACTATTCCGTTGAAAAAGTGCGCGAACATCAGGTAAAAGCCTCGGCAATTCAGGATTCTATGATCTTTAATCCTGAGCAAAATGTTTACGGCACATTTTATGAGTTTTATGGAAATTCTGCTACACCTTTTCAATTCCATTACACCGACAGCAACAAACATTTTGTACGTGGAACAGTATATTTTAATGCGTCTCCCAATTTTGACTCCATCTATCCCGTACTTCAATATATCAAAACTGATTTGATCCACTTGATTGGCTCGAATAAGTGGAAGTGATTATTTGTAAAAAAAGGGTTATTTGTTTTTTCGAATTAGCTTATTGTTCTTAGAGCGTAATCTATTTCAAAATCAAATCTTTTCCTTACTTTTCCCCAAAATTAATCAGTTATGGCAGGAGGAACAAGTCAGCTTGACACCAATTTCGCAGAGTTTGAGGGAACAGAAGTACAAAAAACGAATACCAATGCCTTATCGGTTGTGGCCATCGTGTTTTTCTTTTGGGGATTTATTGCCGCAAGCAATTCGGTTTTCATTCCGTTTTGTAAAAATTATTTTGGTCTCGACCAGTTTCAATCGCAGTTAATTGACTTGGCCTTCTATTTTGCTTATTATTTTGGAGCTCTATCTCTATTCGCGTATGCCAATTTTTTTGGCTCAGATTTGGTCGCGAAAATGGGTTATAAAAAAACTATTGTCCGCGGCTTGATATTATCTGCTCTCGGAGCTGGCTTCATGATTTACGCAGTGAATGCCAATACGTATTCTTTGATGCTTGTTGGCTTATTCATTATCGGCTTGGGCTTTTCGATTCAGCAAACGGGCGCCAATCCTTTTATGATTTCATTGGGTGACCCCAAAACGGGAGCTTCTAGAGTCAATTTAGGTGGCGGCGTCAATTCATTTGGTACTATGGTAGGGCCTTTGTTGATTGCTTTTGCGCTTTTCGGAACGGCTCAAAACATCTCTGATGAACAAATTGCCAATCTACCGTTGACCAAAGTTATTGTGCTGTATACTTTTGTGGGTGCTTTGTTTATAGGTGCTGCGGCTATCCTTCATTTTTCTAAGCGAGTGCCAGCAGGAATACAAGAAGTGCAAATGGAAAAATCAAATCGGGCTTTTATGGTATTGCTCGCTATGACCGTTTTTTTAGTGATTTGTTTTGTGCCCATTTTCGGAACATATACAGACACCATTACGGCAATCGAAGTACTTGAGAATCAGCGATTGTATTGGCTGATTGGCGCTTTTTTGGTGGTAATAGGCTCTTTGACAGCTGCTTATTTATTTTCTCAAAAAAGCAAGTCTGGTTGGGGCGCCATGCAATTTCCACAGTTGATTTTAGGGATGTTGGCAATCTTCTTTTACGTTGGCGTAGAAGTTGCTGTGGGTAGTAATTTAGGCGAATTGTTAAGCACAGAGACCTTTGGTAGTATCAGCACTCAAGACGCATCGGTTTACATTTCTTTTTATTGGGGCAGCTTGATGGTGGGCCGTTGGACAGGCGCCATTAGCGTGTTTAAGATGGAGGCAACCACAAAAAAACTCATGATAATTGTTGTTCCCCTTTTGGCCTTTGGCGTTATGATTGCTGTGAATGCACTCAGTGGAAAAGACGTGAGCAATTTGTATCTTTATGTGCTTTGTGTTTTTGTGCTAATCGCCGCTTTTTTCGTCAGTCAAGACAAACCGGTCCGGACACTTTTTATTTTCGGTTTGTTTGGATTAATCGCTATGTTGGTTGGTTTATTTACCACTGGTGATATTGCAATTTATGCTTTCCTTTCAGGAGGTTTGGCATGTAGTATCATGTGGCCATCGATTTTCAGTTTGTCGCTCATGGGCCTTGGCAAATATACCACACAAGGTTCAGGTTTTTTGGTAATGATGATTCTCGGCGGCGCTATCATTCCACCTATCCAAGGGAAATTTGCCGATATATACGGGGTGCACAATTCCTATTGGCTTACCACCGTAGCTTTTGGCTACTTGATTTTATTCGCAGTTGTTGTGGGCAGGATTTTGAAAAAGCAGGGGGTGTTGTAGTTTAAGAAATCCAAGCATATTGCTATAAAAATGAGTATTTTGACTTGTCATAACGCTTTATAAATGTGTTTGGAATATCCTTCGTTTTGGTTTAGATTTGTCAGTTGATTTTCATGAATTACGGATTCCAACCTTTGGTAAAGTTTATTCGTCTTACATACTAAATGCACTGAAGTTTAAATTTCTAATCTATAATCTTGATGATATGAAGGCAATCTACACGGTACTGATTTTGATTTACCCATTTATATTTTTCGCCCAAAACCGAGGTGATTTGGACTATTATTTTAAAATGTTTGAAATCAATGAACAATGGAGAAATCACCTCGCAGATTGTCCAATTGAAAAGATACAATTTGATTCGGACATCGACGCAATTCAAGCCCATTTGTATTTGGTGTGTAAGAGTTTAATCAAAAACACACCGCAGGCTTTAAGCGAACAACAACGAGCAAAGCGCCTGCGTCTCATAGAAGAATTAGCGGATTATGCGCATGAACAAGTATTTCCTACGAACCTTTATCACGCTACCAGAACACCCTATTTCGTTGATGATTTTGAGGTTCACTGCGCAGTCGGTTATTTGATGAAGCAATCGGGGTACACGGACTTAGTTACAAGTATTCGCGCCAGTGAAAATTACAGTCTCATAGAGGATATTAGTACACCAGGGGTGGCAGAGTGGGCAGATGCGCATGGGTTTATTCTTGATGAATTGAAATGGATTCAGCCAGGATACGCCCCTCAAAGTAATGTTTTTCCAGTTGGTGCAGGAGCAAATGGCAACGTTAGAAAAATGTTAGCTTCTTCAAATCAAGGCTTGATAATTGTGGGCGATTTTGATACTCTGGACGCTCAACCTTGTTCGCAAATTGGTAAATTTCAAAACAATCAATTGGCCTGTTTAGGTTCAGGATTGAACGGTGTTTTGAATGGAGTTTCTAATGGTTTTTTTGGGCCTACCGCATACGGTCAATTTGAAGTAGATGGATCAACTTTTAGTTTGGCTTATTTTAATCAGGGAGAATGGACGTATGCTAATGTGCCCAATCGTGAAGGCTATATTGCTCAAACAGGATTTTGGGGAGGTGGTTGGTCTAATTCAATAGAAATTGTGCTTTACCACCCTGACAATCCTGATCTAAAAGAGATTTGGATTAAAGTGGATGACTCAACGTGGATTAAAGCTGCTCATATCTATGGAGATATCAATAAAATTGATGCTTCTCCTTTGGGCCGTTTATATGTAGGTAAGTTTGACCAACTTATTACTTTTAATGCCAATGACGAAATTTCGGATACTATTCAGGCGGCTAATGCTGTTTTTCGAGCACACTCAAACGAAATATCTTGGACGGGCATAACTGGCGCTTATATTATGCCAGATGAGGTAAATGATTTTGTAGTCATTAACACTCAAATTTATTTTGCTGGCTCTTGTTCGAATAATCAATCATCTAGCGGGGTTCTGCTTTCTCGGTATTTGAATAATACACTACAACCCCTCCTATTCTATGGCAATGGCTTTATGATGAATAACGAAACTCAATCTCCGTCAATAAATTCTGTTTTTTATGAATCAGTTACAGGATCATTATTGATTGGAGGAGATTTTTCAAATATTGAGGCTACGATGGGTATTATTGGGTCAAATTTGGCTCGATATAAGATTGCTCTTAATTCTTTCGAATATGTTGCAATTCTGAATAAGCCTGTTTATGTTATAAAAGCAGCTTTTCCAAATCAGTCCATTTTAGTTGGAGGGGAATTTACATTTAGTCCACAGAATGCATTGAATCATTTGGGCGTTTTGAATGGCTTCTCCGGAATTTATGAGCAAACTTCAGCGTTTGAGCTGTACCCAAACCCTTTCATCGATGTGCTTCATGTGATAGGGGTTTCAGGTGGAGCATCCTTTCAAATTCTCGATTTAAACGGCAGAGTTGTTCATCAGGGTATTGTTCACGAGTCTTCAACAATTGACCTGAGTGATTTGGTGAGTGGGGTTTATGTGCTCCATATTCAGTTGGAAAGCGGTGTTGTGAATACGAGGATTGTTAAGCAGTAAGTACAAAACTCGCAATTCTTTCGGGGCGTAAAGATAAGTACTTAGCACCCCCATTTTTTCATAAACCCTAATCAGGACTTGATTTTCTTTTTGGTGATCATGTGTCATGGGATGCACTATTTTGCAGTTATAGGATGTATATCATGAATCAATTTTTTTATTATTTATCAAAATGCGCTTCTTTTTTATTGAATGCATAGAGTTTACTAACTTCTAGTAAAAGAACGCAACTTTACTTCCAGATATTTTTGCCCAAAGAAAATTTGACTTTCATTCCCTTTCCTCAAAACATTTTTTCTCCATTTTTTGTTAATCTTATGAATTTTCATCAACGCTAATCTGTACCCATTCTAAATAGTCAAATGAAGTAATGGTTTTGTGATTCATACCGTTAAGATATTTATTTTTGCGCCGACAAATTTTACGTGAAAAAACAAGATCATGAGTAAATCAGTATTAATTAAATCTTCTCTCGCAAAGAAGTATTGGATGGCCTTGACGGGCTTATTTTTGTGTCTATTTTTAGTAGGTCATTTGCTCGGAAACCTGCAACTATTTATGTCTGGTGAAGCTGGAAGGTTGCAATTCAATCAATATGCCCACTTCATGACAACAAATCCTGCAGTGAAAATTTTAAGCTACGTAACCTACATTAGCATTTTGTTTCATTCCATTGATGGATTTTTGCTTACATATCAAAATCGAAAAGCACGCCCTCAGCAATATGCGCACAACAATCGCAGTGCAAATTCAAAATGGTACTCACGCAATATGGCGATACTAGGAACCATTATTTTGGTGTTTATCTCCACACACATGGTTCACTTCTGGGCGAAAATGAATTTTTCAGAAGTTCCATTACACACCATTGAAATTGGCGACGAGAATATGAAAGCGGAATGTTATCTTACAACTTCAGAGAATTATGTCCCCGTGGATGATGTTGTTGTAAAAGATAAAACCCAATTGTACGATAAAACTTACGATATCAAATTAGGCACGGCTTACAAAGATTTATATACTGTGGTAATGAATTTCTTTAGCCCGAAAGAAAACAGTACGGCAATGGCGATGGTTATTTTTTATGTTTTATCGATGTTAGCGATGAGCTTCCATTTGATGCATGGTTTTCAGAGTGCATTCCAAAGCTTAGGGGCCAACTACAAAAGCTATATGCCTCTTATTAAAAAGTTGGGTTATGCATTTGCCATTGTTGTTCCTCTGACATTTGCAGCGATTCCCTTATATTTATTTATTAGCCAATCTTAAAGATTTTACGATATGAGCAAGTTGAATTCTAAAATACCAGCAGGTCCCATTGATGAAAAGTGGACAGATTATAAAGATCATGTGAACTTGGTGAATCCTGCGAATAAGAGAAACATAGACATCATTATTGTTGGTTCTGGATTGGCAGGTTCTTCTGCGGCTGCCTCACTTGCTGAGATGGGCTACAGCGTGAAAGTGTTCTGTTTTCAAGACAGTCCGCGCCGTGCTCACTCAATTGCCGCCCAAGGGGGTATCAACGCTGCGAAGAATTACAAAAATGATGGCGACTCGACGTTTAGATTGTTTTACGATACAATAAAAGGTGGCGACTACCGTGCCCGTGAAGCTAATGTACACCGTTTGGCAGAGGTGAGTACTAGCATCATCGACCAGTGTGTGGCTCAAGGAGTTCCTTTTGCCCGTGAATATGGTGGCTTGCTAGATAACCGATCTTTTGGAGGTACACAAGTTCAGCGCACATTCTATGCAGCAGGTCAGACAGGTCAACAATTGTTGTTGGGTGCTTATTCTGCATTATCTAAAGAGATAGCAAAAGGAACAGTTAAAATGTTCAACCGCCACGAAATGATGGATATCGTGAAAGTGGATGGCAAAGCACGAGGGATTATCGCTAGAAATTTAGTCACTGGTGCTATCGAACGTCATTCGGCACATGCTGTTTTACTCTGCACCGGTGGATATGGAAACGTTTTCTTTCTTTCAACAAACGCAATGGGAAGCAACGTAAGCGCTGCCATGAAGGCCTACAAAAAAGGGGCTTTTTTCGGTAATCCATGCTTCACACAGATTCACCCAACATGTATTCCAGTTTCTGGCGACCACCAAAGTAAATTGACTTTGATGTCGGAGTCTTTGAGAAATGACGGGCGTATTTGGGTGCCCGCAAATTTAGAAGATGCCAAGGCCATACAACAAGGCGAAAAAAGCGCCAATGATATTGCAGAAGATGACCGCGATTATTTCTTAGAGCGCCGTTATCCAGCCTTTGGTAACTTGGTGCCGCGCGACGTGGCTTCACGGGCTGCCAAAGAAAGATGCGACGCCGGTTATGGCGTAAATGCTACTGGACAAGCGGTTTACTTGGATTATGCTGAAGCCATTGAGCGCTATGGAAATATGGAAGTTACTAAAATGAATATCAGCAACCCAAGTCTTGTGAAAATCAAAGAATTGGGTAAAGCTGTGGTAAAAGAGAAATATGGTAACTTGTTTGATATGTACCTGCAAATCTCAGGTGAAAATCCGTATGAAAGTCCCATGAAGATTTATCCAGCGGTTCACTATACGATGGGTGGCCTTTGGGTAGATTATGAATTGATGACAACTGTTCCAGGTTTGTATGCTTTGGGCGAAGCAAATTTCTCTGACCACGGTGCTAATAGACTTGGTGCGTCGGCTTTGATGCAAGGTTTGGCAGATGGATATTTCGTAATTCCTTACACAGTAGGGTCTTATCTAGCCGAAGAAATTCGCACAGGTAAAATTTCAACGGAATCTCCTGAATTTGAAGATGCAGAACATGAAGTGCGTCAGAGAATTGAAAAGTTGTTGCATACAAATGGAAGTAAACCAGTTGATTATTACCACAAGCGTTTGGGTAAAGTGATGTGGGATAAATGTGGTATGGCCAGAAGCACAGAAGGATTAAAACAAGCAATCGCGGAGATTCAAGAGATACGTCAAGAATTTTGGTCGAATGTTCGTGTTCCTGGTGAATTGAATGAATTCAATCCTGAATTAGATAAAGCAGGACGCGTTGCTGACTTCTTAGAATTGGGCGAATTGATGTGTTACGATGCTTTGAATCGTGCTGAATCTTGTGGAGGACACTTCCGTGAAGAATCACAAACAGAAGAGGGTGAAGCACTTCGAGATGATGTCAACTTTGCTTTTGTTTCTGCATGGGAGTTTGCCGGAGATGGCAAAGAGCCAATCTTAAACAAGGAAGATTTGGTTTATGAAAACATTAAATTGGTTCAACGTAGTTATAAATAATTTTTTTGTTGTTGGCATTGGCTATTCAGCTAATGGCTAACGGCTAAATGCTAAATGTCATTTTTATGAAATTAACTCTGAAAATATGGCGTCAAAAGAACGCTGCAGACAAAGGAAGATTGGTTGATTATTCTGTGGACAATGTTTCGCCAGACATGTCATTTTTGGAAATGCTCGATGTGTTGAACGAGGAGTTGGTTGAGAAAGGCGATAGTCCAGTAGCTTTCGATCACGATTGTCGTGAAGGAATTTGCGGTATGTGCTCTCTATATATCAATGGACGTGCTCACGGGCCACAATCAGCCGTTACAACTTGTCAATTACACATGCGTTCCTTCAAAGACGGTGAAACCATCTATATCGAACCTTGGAGAGCCAAAGCTTTTCCGATTATCAAAGATTTGGTGGTTGACCGTTCGGCATTTGATCGAATTATGCAAGCCGGTGGTTATATTTCTGTAAATACTGGAGCAGCACAAGATGCTAATTCAATTGTAGTTCCCAAAGTAGATGCTGACGAGGCTTTTGCCGCGGCTACTTGCATCGGTTGTGGTGCTTGTGTGGCTTCTTGTAAAAATGCTTCTGCCATGTTGTTTGTTTCGGCTAAAGTTTCTCAATTGGCCATTTTACCTCAAGGTAAAGCAGAAGCCGAAACACGCGTATTAAACATGGTTTCCAAAATGGATGAAGAAGGTTTTGGAAATTGTACCAACACCGGCGCTTGCGAAGTAGAATGTCCCAAAGGAATTTCTCTAACCAACATTGCTAGAATGAACCGTGAATTTTTAAGCGCGGCAGTTAAAGCATAGGAAAAAAATGTGAAATTTATAAAGCGGACAGAAGAAATTTTGTCCGCTTTTTTTGTGGGGGGAGTTGTAAGAAAGGTGTGTAATTTTGCAGAAGTAGTTTGATTAAGAAGTCAAACATTCATAATAAAAGCCATCATTGAGTTCGATAATTTTATGAATGTCATGAATGGAAACCTCCTTTCAGGAGCCTCTGACAACAACGCATCAAAATGGATTGCTGCTTGAGAATACCATCGTTAATCCATTGCCATTGAGCGCAACCCTCTGCTGACTGAAAGTAATTCCAAAAACCAAAAATTAATAAAACAAATAATGGTAATGTCTTTTTCACGTTCTTTTTTGACCAGAATCACCGTCTCTTTCCCCTTCAGGAAATGACAATTGATACAAAAAAAGTGAAAGATGTCAGGTTTCGAGCTTATTTGCTGAGTGCAAGCGTCGCCTCAATTGCCATTTTGATATTATTTCTCAACTCGACCAAAGTCGTCTCCATCATGTAGCATGGTGCTGAAACGATTCGGTTTTCTTGGTCAATTTGTATTTCAGAAATTAACTTCCCGACAGTTGCGGCGCCTGTTGCTTCTATGCCAGCTCGGAAACCAGCAATGTCATATTCAGATGCCGCGTCACTTGAGCCAATGGTCATCTTTGCTTTGACCTTGGAATGCTCTAGCGCTTTAGCAACAACTACAGGCGAAACACACAAGGCACAAATAGGTTTGCCAATGTTTACTAAGTTCACTATCAACAATTTTACTTCAGGTAGAATTTCAGCATCTGGGCCTTTGAAAGCCCAAGTAGTAAAGTTTTTTGCGGAGCCAAATCCACCAGGAATTACTAAGGCATCGATGTCATTAGGTGTGATTTTATCAATAGAAGTGATCTTTCCACGGGCAATTCGAGACGCTTCCACCAACATGTTTCTGTTTTCCTTCATTTCTTCACCGTTGATGTGGTTCACCACATGGTGTTGATTTTTATTTATTCCGATGCAAATCGCCTCAGCACCAAGCTCTTCTATGGCGAGTAAAGTAAATGCCGTTTCTTGAATTTCAGCGCCGTCATATACACCACAGCCTGAAAGTAATACGCCGATTTTCTTCATAACCATTCGAAATTTGTTCGCTAAATTAATGAATCCAAACGTAGATATTAAATTCTTTGAATTCTATTTTCGCGTATTTCTAAAATGATTACTTTTACCCCTAAAGAAATTGAGTCTTATGAAAAATTTATTACTATCTTTTTGTTTGTTTTTCATTGCTTCTTTTGGGTTTTCTCAGGTTTGTGTGCCAGATACACAATACACGCAAGTTGGTGTTTATCCAGAGCAAATGCCCGATGGCAATGTAGGTCAGCCCTATTCTGAAATATTACATTTTGTGTTGCCAACAGACACTTTGGGCTACGATTTCACCAACTTTTTGATCTTATCTGTGTCACTTCCAGTTGGTTTACAATGGGAGTGTAGCAATTTATCAAACGGTTGTAATTATAATCCTCAAGTTTCTACTAATGGTTGTGGATTGATTTATGGCACGCCATTGCTTGCAGGAGATTATTTGGTAGATGTGAATGTAATTGCCGACTTAACCATAACACAAGGTGTTCCATTCTCTTTTCAGTTGCCTATTACTATTCTCCCTTTTACGGTTGATAATTCAAATGACGGTTTTTCAATGGAGGGTGCAATAGGTTGCGCACCAGTCGCTGTTGTTTTTGAAAATAACAATCCTGGATTGATGGCTTATTCTTGGAACTTTGGCAATGGCAATACTTCAACCGCGGAAAATCCTGCCCCCCAAGTATATATGCAGCCCGGTGAATATGTGGTGAATTATACCGCATATTCTAATTTAGATACAATAGACGTTTATACTTTGACTAATTTATCTATCAATTCAATGAGCAATTATGGAGGTGGATTCCCATCTTTTGATGATGCAGATGCTTATTTTATTCTTTTAGAAAATGGTGCGCCAATTTATCAAAGTGGAATTATTATGAACACAAATCCCCCTGTTTCTTGGGAAGTTGGTATTGTGTTGAACGAATCTAGCAGCTACGCTATTCAAGTTTGGGAAGCAGATGAGTCTGGTGCTGAACTGTGGTTTTTTGGAGATGATTATATAGGACAGCAGACATTGAATTTTAATGGATGTGGAGGTTGCTCGCTTTCTGGGGGTGATGGAGGAGGAAACATTTCTTATTCTATTTCTAGCCAAACAATTTTGCCCTTTCCTGCTGTGATTTCGCAAGACACCGTGGTAGTATTTGGTTATCCAGAGCAACCAGTTATTAATTATAATTTGAATGAAAATCTGATGTCAGTAGATGATATGGGTTACGTATATCAATGGTATCTTAACGGTCAGTCCATTGCTGGGGCATCATTGACAGAATACACCCCAATAGAATCCGGGAATTATACTGTCGCTGCTTTTAATTCTGGTGGTTGTTCTGCAGTTTCTCCTTCCGTTCTTGGCGTAGTGTGCACAGATTATGTGCCGGGTATTTATAGCACGCCAACAGAAATTGTGCTTAGTAATCCTTTAGCGGGTGCTTCCAATCAATGGTTCTTAAATGGTAACCCATTAGCTGGTGCTTCAGGAAATGCTGCGCCAATTGCGGGTGTAGGAGCTTATATCGTTGTTATAACTGACGAATATGGTTGCGAATACCAATCTACCGCGATTTCATTTGCAGTTGGATTAGAGCAACATACTTTGCCTACTTGGTCAATTTTTCCAAATCCTGCAGAGAGTAAATTTACCATACTAATCAATCATTTTGATGTACGTCAAGTTCAAATTACGGATATGACAGGTCGAGTGATTCAGAAAATTAACACATCTAAAAGCACCTACATTGTTGATGTCCAAGAATATCCGTCTGGTGTTTACTTTGTGCAAATTATTGGTGACACAGGTACATATACCAAGCGACTTGTCAAAAAATAAGCACAGATATCTATTTCTTTATTTAAAATTTGTCAAATAGAACTGTCTTTTGGACTTGCATATTTTAAAATGTTTACATAGCTTTGGCCGGTAATTAAAAATATTGCTCCATGAAAAAAACACTACTCTTATTCATTATTGCAGGGTTTCATCCACTTTTTTCTCAAAACTTAACTCGGCATATTCAAACCCAACTAGAAAACTCGGAATTGATAATATCTGAAGCGTTGCCTAAACAACAAATTTGGGCCTCTGATTTCACTGTGTTCAATTTAGATTTCGCCCAATTGGATCTTGAATTGAAAGGAAATGATATTCCCCATGTGACAGACTTTAATAGTTCTAATACCGTTACCATGTACATGCCAGGACCTGATGGACAGCTTGGATTGTTCAAGGTTTTTCGAAATACAACTGTACATCCAGATTTACAAGCTGTTTATCCAGAACTCAGGACTTACAACGTTGTTGGTGTTTCTGACCGCAGCGTTCATGGAAAAATTGATATCACATCCCATGGTTTCCATGCTATGATTTTTGATAAAAATCAGGGTACTTATTTCATTGATCCAGTTCAACAAGAAAACAATAGCTTGTATATGCTTTACCTCAAATCGGATTTTGTTAGTAGCAAAATTATGACTTGCGAGCATAATGAAGAGCAAGCATTAAGTATTAGCGACATCGTGACGAATGATGAGGATATACTTTTGAGCTATGCATCGTGCCAATTGCGTACGTATCGATTGGCTTTGGCAGCAACTGGAGAATACACAATCTTTCATGGCGGAACAGTTGCTCTTGCTTTAGCTGCTCAAGTTACAACAATGAATAGAGTGAATGGCATTTACGAGCGCGAAATGGCTATTACTATGGAAATCATTCCAAATAACAATTTGATTATTTATACCAATGCTGGGTCTGATCCTTACTCCAATGGGGACGCCTTCGCTATGCTTGGAGAAAACCAAACAACTTGCGGCACAGTGATTGGTTCGGCAAATTACGATATCGGTCATGTCTTTGGCACAAATAGTGGAGGTGTGGCTGGATTAGGTGTAGTATGTAATTCGACAAACAACAACAAAGCACGAGGTGTTACAGGAAGTGGTACGCCAATTGGAGACCCATTCGATGTAGATTATGTGGCTCATGAAATAGGGCATCAGTTTGCAGCAAATCATACACAAAATAACGGTTGTAATAGAAACAATGCTACAGCCATGGAGCCGGGCAGCGCCAGTACCATTATGGGTTATGCTGGAATTTGCGCTCCAAATGTTCAACTCAATAGCGATGATCATTTTCATGGAGTTAGTTTACTAGAAATCGGAAATTTTATTTCAGCATCAGGAGGAACATGCGCAGCGACTACCAATATATCCAATAACGCGCCTACCATAACCTCAACAAATGGTGGGTTTATCGTGCCAATTAGTACACCTTTTGCTCTTACTTCTACTGCAAATGATCCAAACGCTGGTGATGTTTTATGGTATCGATGGGAGCAAATGAACAACCAAGTTTCAACACAGCCTCCTGTTTCTACTTCGACTAATGGCCCGAATTTTAGAAGTTTTTCATCAAGCACTAACCCAACGAGATACTTTCCTAATTTACAAGCCATTGCGAACAACGGGCCTTTTACTTGGGAAGTTCTTCCATCTGTTGCAAGAACGATGAATTTCCGCTGCACTGTTCACGATGACCATGAAGTTGGAGGGTGCAGTGACTATATAAATACCACTGTCACTTTTGATGCCACTGCAGGACCCTTTGTGCTTACTAATCCAACGGCAACAGGAATCACATGGCAGGCGACCACTTCGCAAACAGTAACTTGGAATGTTGCAAATACAACCAATGCCAATGTAAATTGTCAAATGGTTGATATTTATCTTTCTACAAATGGAGGCACATCCTACCCAGTGCTGTTGGCGGCAAATGTTCCAAATTCAGGTTCTGCGCTGGTTACAGTACCTAATTTGCCAAATACTACATCACGAGTTATGGTGATTGCTGATAATGGTACATTTTTCGATGTTTCCAATAATAATTTTACGATTACTATTGCTCCAAATACCTACCAATTGGTTGCGGCCAATACCATTGAGAATGTGTGTGCAGGAACTAATGCGGATTTCACAATGAATATTCTGCAATTGGGAAGTTATACTGACCCTGTTTCACTTAGTTTTGCTGGATTACCATCAGGTGCTACGGCTTCTTGGAGTGTAAATTCGGTAGCAACACCTGGCACTTCAACACTTTCAATCAATACAAGTGCAGTTGCTCAAGGGAATTATTCTTTTACCGTGAATGCAGCAAGTAATTCCGGGGCGCAAAGTGTTAATTTAACGCTAAACGTAACAGCAAACACCCCATCTCCTGTTGCGTTAATCGCACCCATTTCCAATGCCATAGGTATTTCTAGTCCAGTCAATTTTTCTTGGAATCCATCAGCAACTCCGAATGTGACATACACCATTCAAATAGCAACTGATATTGCATTTGGCAGTGTTGTAGAGACTCAATCTGGCCTCTTGGCATCTTCTTATTCGTCCAATATTTTGAGCTCAGGGACATTATACTTTTGGCGTGTAAGTGCGGAAAATATTTGCGGAAGCTCTGCGTTTTCTCTTGTAGAGCAATTTACAACGTCAAATTGTACATTGTTTGCCTCAACGAATGTGCCTGTCAATATTTCGGCTTCTGGCACACCTACGATTACATCAACGCTAAACGTTCCACAATCTGGAATAATATCCAATGTTGATGTCCTCAATTTAGTTGGTATCCACACATATATTTCAGATTTGCTTGTATCATTAACCAGTCCTAATGGCACTACAGTTCAGTTGTTTGACGGGATTTGTTTCAATCAAGATAATTTTGACTTGAATTTTAGCGAAAATGCTCCCCCAGGATCTATTCCATGTCCGCCAACTACTGGTTTAACTTATCAGCCAAGTGGCAATTTAGCAGATTTTATAGGAGAAGAGATGCAAGGTGTTTGGACGCTTACTATTCAAGATTTATTCAATTTGGACGGAGGTAGCTTACAATCTTGGTCGCTCGATATTTGTTACGACTTACCCGTTTGCCCGATACCCTCTATTGCTCCTGTTTCTATAAATGCGTTAGGTACTCCTTATTGTATTGGAGGTGAGCTGGGTTTGACACAAATTGGAGGTTCGCTGGCCCCAGGTGCAGTTTATGAATGGTTCACATCCGCTTGTAATGGTACTCCAATTGGTACAGGAAATACTATAGCTGCCTCTCCGTTGTCCAACACAGATTTCTTTGTCCGTGCAAGTGCAGGAGTTGATTGCCCTGCCACGGCTTGCGCTATTTTCAATTTAACTATTCCGAGCGCATCGAATAGCTTATCCATTGATGGCGATTTTGCAACATGTCAGGTAAATGCAGGGAATTGGGTGCATTTTTACAACAATAACGGTCGCTTAATTGCCTCTGTGAATTCTAATGGTCAAAACTTAGGAAATGTAACAGCCACATCTTTTGTTAATGGAACTCCACATATTGTTCCATCCTGCACCGACCCAACAGAACCCGCATTCTTCAATGCTGCCTTGGCTAGAAGCTTTGTGATTACACCTCAGTTTCAGCTAACTACACCAGTTTCAGTTCGACTTTATATCCTCAATAATGAATTTTCAGATTATCAAAGCACATCCATTTCTACAGCGGCTAATCCATTTGATGATGTAACTTCATTGGCGCAGATGAATTTGACAAAACATGCTGGCACATCACAAGATGGAAGCCCTATGAACAATTGTGTTGGTGGAACTACACTATTTATTCCTCAATCTACTTCAGGTACAACAAACACTTTGTTTCCAGCGGTTACTAATTCATCCTATTTAGAGTATGTGATTTCTGGCTTCTCTGAGTTCTTCCCAATGAATAGTGATAATTCTGCATTACCTGTCACGTTGACTTATTTTGCGGCAAATTGTGAGGATCACTCTATTTTAATTAGTTGGTCTACCGCTACTGAAACAAATGCATCTCACTTTCGCTTAGAGTCGAGCCGTGATGGATTGACATGGCTGCTATTGTCAGAAATTCAGGCTGCCGGTACTACATCTCAATTCTCAAACTATTCTTACAGTGATATTAAATTTGCGAATACGACAATCTACTACCGATTGACTCAAGTAGATTTTGACGGCACCGAGGTCATTTACCCAGCCACACAGATTACATGTGATACTGATCAAAATGCAATGGTGATATACCCGAATCCAACAAAAAGTGATTTTAATTTGGCCTTGACAGTTGCTGAAAACTATGGTAAACAAACCATTGTTGTAACGGATTTGGCAGGGAAAATTGTGGCTTCAGAAGTTATCACGATGGATGCTGGGGCATACCTCATTCCTTTTAAAAACATCAATTGGAGCCAAGGCGCATATCTTATTTTTGTTGAAGGATTGAATCAATATTTCAAACCACAAAAATTGGTTGTGCAATAACGTTTTATTCGAAGCTTTGGCACGTTTATTTTGTTTAAGTTTGCCTTGCTAAAACTAAAATCTTGTTTCATGATATCTACAAATTCTTTGATGAATTTCGTTGTGGCTATTTTGCTGTTATCGATGTTCATTCCTACATCTTATTTCGCTCAAAATACTGAACGAAAAATAACTATTTCTTTTGTTCCATCCGAACAAAAAATTCAAGAACCCTTACCAAATCAGTACATTTGGGCGACATCTTTTGAGATTTTCACCCTTGATTTTGAGGCGTTCAACCAACAACTTAATGGAAACGATATTCCTTATAGAGATGACCTCAATACAGTCTCGATTTTGGAAATTCAACTTCCTAATCCAAATGGGGGTCTAGATACCTATAACGTGTTGAAAAACACAACCATGCATCCTGATTTGGCGGCTGCATTTCCAGAAATTCGCACCTACGATGTAATTGGTGTTTCTGATAGAACCAAAAGAGGGAAAATTGACCTAACTCCACATGGTTTTCACGCCATGATTTTTGATAAGGAGAACGGAACATTTTTTATTGATCCTACTCAACAAGGGAATACGAGTAACTACATGGTCTATTACAAGAAAAATTTTGTAACCAACAAGCTAATGTCTTGCAACCATGAACAAGAGGAACAATCCCTAATCAATGATATTATTGGTGATACGGGAGAAGAAGTACTAATTAGCTATGCTTCATGTGTTTTAAGAACTTACCGCTTGGCTGTTTCGGCAACAGGTGAATATACTACATTTCATGGGGGAACCGTTGCTCTTGCATTGGCAGCGCAGGTAACAACTATGAATCGTGTAAATGGAGTTTTTGAAAAGGAAATAGCTATTACCATGCAAATTATTCCGAACAACAATTTGATTGTATACACCAATGCAGGAACAGACCCTTTCACCAATGGCACGCCTGGCGCTATGATCAACCAGAATCAAACTACCATTACAAGTATAATTGGGTCGGCAAACTATGATATAGGTCATGTTTTTGGAACGAATAGTGGTGGTTTGGCAGGCTTAGGTGTAGTTTGCAGTAATAGCAATAAAGCGCGCGGTGTTACAGGCAGTTCTGCACCAGTTGGCGATCCTTTTGATATCGACTATGTGGCTCACGAAATAGGTCATCAATTTGCTGGTAATCACACTCAAAACAACAATTGTAATTCTGTAGCATCAGCTCGTTATGAGCCAGGCAGTGCCAGTACCATAATGGGCTACGCTGGGATTTGCGCTCCAAATGTGCAGAGCAACAGTGACGATTACTTTCATACGCGCAGTTTGCAAGAAATGGGAACCTTTATTTCAGGGGGAAGTCATACATGCCCTGTAATTACAAATATTCCAAATCAAGCTCCATCGATTTCGGCTACGAATGGCTCTGTAAATTTGCCCATAAGCACTCCATTTGCATTAACGGCAACGGCAAGCGACCCAAATGCTGGTAGTACGCTATATTACCGTTGGGAACAATACAACAATCAAGCTTCTACTCAACCACCTGTTTCAACAGCTACTGGAGGTCCAAACTTTAGGAGTTTTGTTTCTTCAACAAGTCCAACGCGCTACTTTCCGAGTTTAGCATCGTTGGCTACTAATGGACCTTTTACATGGGAAGTAGTTCCTTCAGTAGTACGCACAATGGCTTTTAGATGCACTGTTCACGATGATTATCAAATTGGAGGGTGTAGTGATTATGTAGCTACCACAGTAACATTTGATGCCACAGCAGGACCATTTGTTTTGACTTATCCTAGTGCTACAGGTATAGTTTGGCCAATATTTACAACGCAAACAGTAACTTGGGATGTGGCCAACACAAACAATGCCAACGTCAATTGTCAAAATGTAAATATTTACCTTTCTACGAATGGAGGTATTGAGTATCCCTTGTTGCTGGCTTCAAATGTGCCAAACAACGGATCAGCTTTCGTTAATGTGCCAAATACACCAAACACTACATCTCGTGTGATGGTGATGTCATCGAATGGTACTTTCTTCGATGTGTCAAACAACAATTTCACTATTTCTGGTTCTGTGGATGGGTATGAGTTGCAGTTGCTAAACGATAGTGAATCTGTTTGTCAAGGTGTGGATGCATTTTATGATATTAATATTGATCAATTTGGAAATTATACGGATCCTGTCGCGCTGTCTCTTATCGGATTGCCTGCGGGAGCAACAACTACTTGGAGTGCAAATCCTGTGAATACACCAGGTTTGTCTACATTAACCATTACTACATCAGGCGTTGCATCTGGTCTTTACAATATTACAGTACAAGGGTCGAGCACATCGGGCAATCAATCTGCTCCAATTAGTTTGAACGTAGGTGAGGGTGCTCCCGGTCCGGTGAGTCCAATTACACCTGCTGGTGGCGTTGATGGCGTAGGAGTTCCGGTAAGCTTTACTTGGGGTACTTCGGCCACTCCTGGCGCTTTATATGACATTCTAATTTCAACTACGCCTTTGTTTACAGTTTTGAGTGATTTTGGCATGAATTTACCCAATCCGACTTTCACATCAAATGTACTTGTGCCTGGTTTTACTTATTATTGGAAAGTTCGATCTGTTAATGGCTGTGGAGTTTCTGAATATTCTTCGGCAAACAGTTTTACTGCTGCAAATTGCACCGAATATGCAGCACAAGATTTGCCAATTGCTATTTCAGGAACGGGAACACCTGTAATTACATCGAATATTGTTGTTTCCGACCTGGGCACAATAACCAATGTTGAAGTTGTGGATTTGATAGGAACACACACCTATATGCAGGATTTGGTATTTACTTTAACAAGCCCACAGGGAACTTCAGTTATTTTGTTCGGAGGCTTGTGCGGCAATCAGGATAATTTCAATTTGAATCTGAGTAGCATTGCACCAGCTGGAGCCATTCCCTGTCCTCCAACAACAGGACTTACTTATCAACCTCAACAGCCTTTAACTAGTTTTAATGGCCAAAGTATGCAAGGAACGTGGACCTTAACAGTAAATGACAACGCCAATGTAGATGGTGGTGCACTTCAGTCTTGGGCATTGAATATTTGTATTGAAGAAAGTCCATGTGTGCCGCCAACTTTACCAGTAGTGTCTGGAAACACAAGTGTATGTGCTGGAGACCTAGTTACTCTTACAGTTGATTTTGGTGAGTTGAATGATGCGGAATCATGGCATTGGTTTGAAACGAGCTGCAATACGGGTACTTTATTAGGGACTGGAAATACTGTAACTTTCCAGGCCAATTCTTCAATGAATGTAATGGTAGCTGGGGCTGGTGGCTGTGTGATTCCCTTGGAATGCCTATTGGTGGAAATTGAAGTAAACAACGTTGATGCTAGTTTTCAACAGGTGGGAATGACTTTGCAAGCCAATCAATCTTTCGCTCAACACCAATGGCTAGACTGTTCTACAGACCCTTCAATACCAATTATAGGTGCAACAGGACCTTCTTACACATTACCATCGGCAATTGGCTCATATGCGCTTCAAGCTTCAAATGGTGGCTGTATTAAAACATCAGCATGCTTATCTGTTGATATGACGAGTATTGAAAATGTTGAATTGAATTTGGCAACAATCTACCCCAATCCGACAGCGCAAAGTGTATTTGTTTCTTGGGATGATTTTGTGTCAGCGCAAGGAATTAATCTTTACGATGCAAAAGGCAAATTGATTTACACAAGCCACTTACCAGTTTCTGGAATGGAAATAGACTTGAGCTCTTGGAGTTCAGGAATATACTTCTTAGAGTTTCAAACGGAGCAATCAACGCAGTTTTTTAAGGTGATAAAAAATTGATTTATAGCTTATTGAAAAGCGACTTGTGGTTTTAGTTTTTTTATGAACACATTATGATTCTAATTTATAACTTTGCATAAATTGATTTTTCATGAAAGAATTCATGTCTTTAGTACAAAATGTAAGTGATAAAGCGCTGTTTTTTAAAGATAAAGCAGATTCTTTGGATGCTCGTGTTTTGGAATTGGAGCTCGAAATGAACGGATTGAAGAATCAGTTGAACGAGAAGAATGAGGAGATTCGTAGCATTACGATTGCTCAGGAAACTCAAAAAACAAGTCTTGAAAGTGCATCAAATCCCACAAATGATTTGAATGACAGGATAGACGAATTGGTGAGAGAAATAGACGGCTGCTTGCTGCGGCTAAAAAAATAAACTATGGCCAAGTTGTCAATTAAGGTAGTTGTCGCTGGACGAAATTATCCGCTCACCATTGAGGAGTCGGAGAAAGAGTCTGTGGATGCAGCTGCTGAGGATATTAACCGCAGAATTTCATTTTTGCGTGATAATTACGCCGTCAAGGATGTACAAGATTTATTAGCTATGACCGCTTTGCAAATCGCGGTTAAAAAGCAAAATAATGATTTGACATCGGAGAATCAGGTAGATCTTGCAGAGCCAACAGCGGCATTGAAAGATTTGCTTGAGCAACTGAATAAGTAGTTTTTTTTGTTTTTATTCTCACCAATGTTCGGCAGAAAAGTTCTGTCTGGATGTTGGTTTTTTTATTTAATATTTTAACAAAATGGATATTATCATTGGATTGTTAATAGGTCTTGGAGCTGGTGCAACATTAGCTTTCTTTATCATAAACATCATGCTTAAAAAGAAGAGAGAGGTCATCATAATGGAGGCTGAAACGCAGGGAGAGACCATGAAAAAAGAAAAAATTCTTCAAGCCAAAGAGAAATTTTTGACTCTGAAAGAAGAATATGAAACGGCGTTTAAGGATAGAGAACGTAAGTTTCAATCTATGGAAGATCGGGTGCGCGGTAAAGAGAAAACCTTGACTCAAAAAATGGAAGAGGTGACGCGTCAGGAGAATGACTTTGAAAAGAGGAATAACGACCTCACTCAAAAACTTGAAGTTGTCGAATTGAAAAAATCTGAACTGGAAAAAATACAAGGCAAAAGAGTTCAAGAACTTTCTGCAATAGCTAATCTCAAGCCTGAGGATGCTAAAAATCAATTGATGCAGGCTCTGAAGGACGAGGCACGCACAGGAGCTATGCAATATATCAAAGACATCACCGATGAAGCCAAAATTAATGCGAATAATGAGGCAAGAAAAATTGTTATTCAAACGATTCAACGTGTAGCTACCGAACAAGCTATTGAAAATGCCGTAACGGTCTTCAATCTCGATAGTGATGAAATTAAAGGTCGAATAATTGGTCGTGAAGGTCGAAATATCCGTGCTTTGGAAGCAGCAACAGGAGTTGAAATAATAGTCGATGATACTCCTGAAGCCATCATACTTTCTTGTTTTGATCCGGTGCGTCGTGAAATTGCGCGTTTGTCATTGCATCAATTGGTTACAGATGGACGTATTCATCCTGCTCGAATTGAGGAAGTTGTTACGAAAACCAAGAAGTCACTTGATGATGAAATTGTGGAAACAGGAAGAAGAACTTGTATAGACCTTGGAATTCACGGTCTTCACCCTGAGTTGATGCGTGCAGTTGGTCGAATGAAGTATCGTTCCTCTTACGGTCAGAATTTGTTGCAACATTCACGCGAAGTAGCCAATTTGTGTGCTATTATGGCTGCTGAATTGGGCTTAAATGTGAAGGTGGCCAAACGTGCTGGATTGCTTCATGATATTGGGAAAGTGCCAGATGATGAACCAGAATTGCCACACGCGATATTGGGCATGAAATGGGCTGAAAAATTTGGTGAGAAACCTGATGTTTGTAATGCTATTGGAGCTCACCACGATGAAATCGAGATGACAACAATTATCTCTCCAATCGTTCAAGTTTGTGATGCTATTTCAGGTGCCCGTCCTGGTGCGCGGAGAGAAATGGTTGAATCTTATATCAAGCGCATCAAAGATTTAGAGAATTTGGCTCTTGCTCATGAAGGTGTTTCTCAGGCCTACGCTATTCAGGCTGGTCGTGAGTTACGCGTGATTGTCGAAAGTGATAAGGTGTCTGATCAAAAAGCGGATGAATTATCTTTTGCAATCTCTCAACAAATCCAAGAAGAAATGACTTATCCTGGTCAAGTGAAGGTTACTTTGATTAGAGAGAAAAGAGCCATTACTTACGCAAAATAGATTATGAAGGATACTTGTTTCTACGAACTCTCAGGTGGTTTAGAGGCAGAGACTCCAACTATTCTAAACAATCCTTTTTATTACAAGCCCTCGCCACTTGGTTTGAGGGCTTTTTCTATGTTTGAAAGCACGCTACTTAAGCGACACGACATAAAACAATATTTCGAATCAACGGAGACAGGTAAAATGCTTGGACTTTTGTTGGTTTTGAATACTAAAGGAATGCTTGGTTTTTTGGCTGCTTTTTCTGGTAAGTTGGGTGATACAACCCAAGTTTCAGGTTTTGTTCCGCCAGTTTTTGATACCTATGACGCACATGGTGCATTCAAAGTTGGAGATAAGGAGTTGAGTCGCTTGACTGAATCAATTGGCCAATTAGAACAAGAATTGCTTTTGCCTTTAAAGCAAGCTTATTCTAATCATAAAGAAAGGCAACAAGTTGTAATTGAGCGCATTAAGTTGCAGATTAAATGTGATAAAGAAAGGCGTGATGATTTACGAAAATCTGCTGATAGTGACCTGTTGAGGCGACTTAATCAAGAAAGCGCCGCTCAGCAAATGGGCTTGAAGTCTGTGCGGAAAATTTTTATGATTGAGTTAGAAGATTTACTTGTTGAGATTCATCGTTACGAGACACAAATTCATGCATTGAAGGCCGAGCGAAAGGAGCTATCCAAACATTTGCAGGAACAAATTTTCTCTAGTTATCAATTCTTAAATGGTCACTTTGAAGAAAGAGATTTATTGCGTATTTTTCGAGACTTTGGCATTGCCGTTCCTCCCTCTGGAGCTGGAGAATGCGCAGCTCCCAAATTATTGAATTATGCCTTTCAGAATAATTTGACACCTATTGAGTTGCTAGAGTTTTGGTGGGGACCAGCCTCACCATCTCAGATTCGCGTCCAAGGCAGTTTCTATCCAAGTTGTCGAAGCAAATGTGAACCTATTTTAAAACACATGCTTAAAGGTTGTACGGTTGCTCCCATGCCTAAACTTACGGCTGATGAACGCTTGGAGAATTTGGAGATTTTGTATCAAGATGAATATTTGGCAGCAATCAATAAACCCCATGATGTTCTTTCAGTCCCCGGTAAAGTTGATTCTCTTTCGGTGGCCGACTATCTTCCTCTCTTGTTTAGAAATGCAGAGCAACCGATGTTGGTTCATCGATTAGACAGAGCCACTTCTGGAGTTTTGCTCGTTGCGATGAATCAAAAAATCTATGTAGATTTACAAGCGCAATTCATGAATCGAACTGTGAAGAAAAAGTATGTGGCACTTCTAGAAGGTGTTCTTCATTCAACTTCTGGTCGAATTAATTTACCTCTACGTGTTGATTTAGACAACCGTCCGCAACAGATGGTTTGCTTTGAACACGGTCTTGAAGCAATTACAAGTTTTGAAGTTCTCGAAGTCACCAATAACCAAACGAGAGTTGCTTTTTATCCGCTCACTGGTCGCACGCATCAACTCAGGGTGCACGCTGCTCACCCTTCTGGACTAAACGCCCCAATACTTGGTGATGATTTATATGGAACGCAGGCCAATCGTTTGCATCTGCATGCGAATACCATCAGATTCACGCATCCAGTTACTGGTAAGATGATGAATGTACAGAGTAAGGTTGAGTTTTAAGCTACTCCTGCGACAACATGTTAAATCGTTCGCTGTCTAGTTTGAGAAGTATAAAGAACATCACAGAGAAACTGAGTAATGAGGAGCCTCCGTAGCTGAAAAAGGGTAGTGGTATACCGATAACAGGCGCCAGACCAATATTCATCCCAATGTTAATTGCAAAATGGTAAAATAACACCATGGCTACTGAGTAGGCATAAATGCGACTAAAAACATTTTTTTGCCGTTCTGCTACTATGATAATTCGAACAAGAAAAGTGCTAAAAACCAATACCAATAGAAAACTACCTAAAAATCCCCATTCTTCTGATAGCGTGCAGAAGATGAAGTCTGTTTCTTGTTCGGGCACATGGTTGAGCACTGGCGAAGCAACCGTTGCATTATGGTAACCCTTTCCTGTCCAACCACCAGAACCAACTGCAGACATGGCTCGATAACGGTTGTAGTCCTTACCATGCGGGTCTTCTGTCAAACCTAAAGCCAATTCAATGCGGTCTTTTTGGTGATCTTTGAGATTCTCGAATCCAAAATCCACTCCAATAACGAGCAGTGAAAGTAAGATTCCTGAAACGAGACCAAGGGCAATCAGTTTGGGTCTTTCTCGTTTGCCAGCAATACGTTGAATGATGAGGTAAAACAACACAAAGCAAACTGCAATAAAGAGCACAATGATATATTTTCCGCGTAACGGAATCAAGGTAAAAGGCACAATTATTTCACTTTCTCGAATGGTCAAAGTAACCAAGGATAGAATCACCACGACGAAAAGAATGGGAATGAAGTTGCTACCAATCCACGTATTTTTGATGCGCACGCTGGGATAACTATTGATCACACGGACAATAATTGGGTCGTAGGTGATACCTTCACGATACATCACAAATAAAAAGGAGGTGAAAACCACAAGTGTTCCTGCATCTGGCTGCATCAGAATTAAGAGCCCCGGTAAAATTAAAATCATGTTTGCTACAATCACATTCTGTATATTTTGCAGCTTAACATTGATTTTAGACAAGTAATCCGCCAACACCAAAGCGGTCGTGATTTTAGCAAATTCTGCTGGTTGGATACCAAATCCCCCGTAGCCAAACCAACTTTTTTGTCCATTGATTGCTGGCATAAAAAGTACTGCTAATAACAAACCCAACACAATGAAATAGGCAGGGTAAACAGAAAAGCGGATGACTTTTACATCCACAACCATAATGATTAAACCAATAAATAAAGAAACACCAAGCCACATGATTTGCTTCCCAGTATTGTTGCTTAAATCAAAGACAGAAACATCGAAGGATGCATTGGAAGCCGAGTGAATATTGACGATGCCAAATGCCACCATAATTAAAAACATCACTAAAAGATAGATGTCAATTTGATTGGCGATATTTTGGTCTTTTCTCATTTATTTTTTAATTTCAGGCAGTATCACAGCATCCATGATGCGTTGCTCTTTGGCCAAATCTGTTACTTTTCGATACAAATAGAATTCAATCATTAGACTTGTAATCGGAGCTGACCATGTGCCGCCAAACCCAGCATTTTCTGTAAAAACAGCAATGGCGATTTTTGGATTGTCCATGGGCGCAAAAGCGATAAATACGGAATGGTCTTTTCCTTGTGGATTTTCTACTGTACCTGTTTTTCCGCAAACAGTGATTCCAGGTACTTTTGCGTTTTTTCCTGTACCGCCAGCTTCTTCTGTAACACGACGCATACCGTCAATCACTGGCAGAAAATGCAAGGAGTCTACCATGGTTTTGTGTTTTACCAAATATTCTTGTTTCGGTCCTAGTTCACCAATTGACTTAACACAGTGCGGGGTGATGTACCATCCTCTATTGGCAATAATTGCAGCTATATTCGCCATTTGGAGCGGTGTCAGTTTTACTTCTCCTTGCCCAATCGCAATACTTCGTATCGTTTTGAATGCCCATCCATTTTTGCCATACCATTTATCGTAAAATGCTGGATTTGGTATTAATCCAGGGCGAATTCCATAAAGATCTGTTTCTAATTTTATGCCTAAACCAAAGCTATGCATATATTTTTCCCAAACAGATAGACCCACAGCGGCGTCTTCAAAAATGCTTTTCTTTTTTCCTTGCTGAATAATTTTCTTTGTGGTATAATAAAAATAGGGGTTACACGAAACTTGGACTGCCTTTGACACACTGTTTGCTGGTGCATGATTGTGACAGCCGACTATACTGGATGTACATGGAAAACCGGTATCCTTAGTAATTACACCCTCTTGCAGTGCGATTAACGCTTGAATAAGTTTGAATACTGAACCAGGTGGATATTCTGCTTGAGTGTGTCGTGGGAACAGTGGTTTGTGTGGGTCGAGCAACAATTTTGGGTAATTTGCGCTAATGTTTTGCCTACCGACAAGTATATTGGGGTCATAACTTGGCGAAGACACTAAGGCTAGGAGTTCGCCTGTGGCAGGTTCTATAGCAACGATGCAACCCAATTTGTTTTGCATTAATTTTTCGCCGAAGGACTGAAGTTCGATATCTATACTCAATGACATGTTTTGTCCTTGAATGGCCACCGTGTCCATCCGTCCTTCCTCAAAGGATTGAATTGTGTTGTTTGAAGAATTCCTTAACAAGTATTTGATTCCTTTTTGACCTCGCAGTTCTTCTTCATAGAATCGCTCCAAACCAGATTTTCCTATGAAATTGCCACTTCGATAATATGGGTCGCTATCAACCGTATTTTTGTCTACTTCTGCGATATAACCCAAAATATTAGCTGCATTAGGATAAGGATATTGGCGCATGGCTGTAGCAACCTCAAAAAAGCCGGGGAATTTATACAATTCTGGAGCGATGCGTGCAATCTCGTCTTTAGTCATACCTTGAATAAAGGTGTATTCTCTCTCTTTTTGATAATTCGATTTCCCCTTGTAAGTGCCTTGCTGAGTAACAATTTCATTGAAGCGGGAGGCGATAAATGTATCACGGACATTGAGCAATTTGGCCAAGGCTTGCGTATCCAAATCAACAATGTTTTTTTCTATGAACCGCAAGTCGTAATAAGGGCTATTTGAGACTACCTTCAGTCCGTTTCTATCAAACATTACACCTCTCGGAGGAATGATTTCTCGTCTTGTTTCTGATATAAAAGCTGCTCGTTCCGCCCACGTAGTGTCGAGCACTTGCATGTGAAATAATTTCACACTATAAATAATACTCGTGAGAATGATAAAAAATAATATGAAAAATTTGCGGCCCTCAAAATTCATTTTTCTTCGCCTTTCTTCTGAATACTAATTGAGCCAAAACGATAACAAACATTGTGCTTATTGTTGAAAGTAAAATCTTCTGAGTAGTAAATAATATCCCAGACATGCGAAGGTAACTAATCGCGTAAAACCAAATATAATACACTAAAATTGACAGCGTGTAGCTTTTCAGAAGCCATTTTAAGCCCATGTCATTGATGTTCGGGCTTTGCGTTTCGCTGTAACCGATAGTTGGTTCAAACCAGCTATAAATTCTGCGCCTAAAAGCACCCAAAGCAAGGGCTGATGAAGCGTGTAGGCCATAGGTGTCGTTTGGCATATCTACTACAAGCCCGAGGAAAAACCCAAAAATCATTAGAATAGAAATACTAGTATGAAAGGGTAAAATCAACAGAAATAAAATATAGAAAGAGATTGTAAAGCCTCCAGGCAAAACAAGGTAGTCAAACACAAAAGTTTGAATAAAAATGATTCCGATGAACCACAACAAGTAGGTGAAGTAGTTTTTCATTATTCTGTTGATTGCTCGAGCGAGTCTAATTCAGTTTTGTGTAAATGATTTACAATATAAATATGTTTTACTTTATTGAAATCAACGGAAGGCTTGACTTGCAAATCCCAATTAGATTCTCCCTCTGCGAAGTTCAAGGCACTTACTTTTCCTACGGCAATGCCTCTAGGGAAAATGCCGCCAGTTCCGCGTGTAGTTATCAACTCTCCAATTTTGACTTCTGTGTCATTCGGAATACCAGAAATATTAATCATATTTGCGTTATAGCCAAACCATTTTAATAGGCCAAACTGTCCATTTTCTAAGGTAACATCAATATTAATATTTTCACTTAGGAGCGTTTTAATAATGCAGTAATTTTTAGAGACATCAAAAACATAACCGATGAGTCCGTTGTGATTGATTACCCCCATGCCTCTTCGAACACCCTGAGCTGATCCAATATTTCCAGTAATATAGTTGTTCGCTTTGTGCGTAGTAGACCTTAAAACTTCACCTGAGATGTATTTGTAATTCTGCTTGTGCAGGGTATCATTTATTTTTGATTGACGTGGGTCAAGACGAATAAAGCTGATTGGTGAATCTTCAAGTAATTTTTTATAAGACTTTTGAAGGTTTTTATTTTCTTTGTTCAGGCCAAAATAACGTGAGTAGAAATGTTGCGTTTCAACAATTTTCGTGTTTATACCTTTTGTTGAGTTCGCAAATTGAATTGATGGATAAAGTTGTGAAGAAAAATAAAGGTATAGCGCAAAACCTTGAAGTAATATAAATATCAGAGAAACGCGAAGGTATCGAAAAATGGATCTGACATTTTGCATTACTTCTCAAGCATTGTTTTAACGGATGAAAAAATTACACTATCTAATTGAACCAATTCAGTAAATGAGTGCCTGAAGCCCAGATTTACAAGAATACGTTCTAGTCCTTCATAAGGAATTGGAATTTATTAAGATTTTTCAAGGCAATGCTCGTTCCTCTTGCTACTGCACGAAGTGGGTCTTCTGCAATATGAACGGGCAATTTCGTTCGCAATGAAATTCTTTTATCCAAACCACGGAGCATGGAGCCACCTCCTGCCAAGTAAATACCTGTTTTGAAGATATCCGCAGAAAGTTCTGGTGGCGTCATCTCAAGTGCACTTAAAATAGCTTCTTCAATTTTAGAAATTGATTTATCTAAAGCAACTGCAATTTCTGCATAGTTGATGATTATTTCTTTTGGAATACCTGTCATTAAATCACGACCTCTTACGGCATAATCTGGTGGCGGATTGTCCAATTCAGTCATGGCTGCACCTACATTGATTTTAATCTGCTCTGCGGTTCTCTCACCAACAAGAATATTGTGTTGGCGACGCATGTAATCTTCGATATCACTTGTAAAATCATCTCCTGCAACCCGAATGGATTTGTCGCAAACGATACCTCCAAGCGCAATTACGGCAATTTCAGAAGTGCCTCCCCCGATGTCGATAATCATATTGCCCATAGGCTCTTCTACGTCGATTCCTATCCCAATTGCCGCAGCCATAGGCTCATGAATCAAATAAACATCTTTAGCGCCTGCATGCTCAGCTGAATCTTTAACGGCTCTTTTTTCAACCTCAGTAATCCCAGATGGGATACAAACCACCATTCTTAAAGTTGGATTAAAAAATCTTGATCTAGGTTTGATCATTTTGATGAAACCTCGTATCATTTGTTCGGCAGAATAAAAATCCGCAATAACACCATCTCTTAAAGGACGAATGGTTTCAATAAGTTTATGTGTTTTACCGTGCATTTGCTGCGCTTTCTTTCCAATAGCAACAATTTTACCGGTTTGTATATCTTTTGCAACGATAGAAGGTTCGTCTATAACTACCTTATCGTTCATTATAATCAATGTGTTTGCTGTGCCCAAGTCAATAGCAATGTCTTGAACGAAAAAATCAAATAAGCCCATGGTGGTATAAAGTCGTAATTAAGGTTTAAAACGTTTCGAATTATACAAAGTTACGGGAAAATTGATTCAAATGTTTGATATTAAGAATTATTCGATGAATTAGTGTTTGAAGTGTCTAATACCTGTGAAAACCATTGACATATCATTCGCATTGCAATAGTCAATACTCAATGCATCTTTGATTGATCCGCCTGGCTGAATTACGGTATTAATGCCTTCTTTTTTTGCGATTTCAACACAGTCCGGGAAAGGGAAAAATGCATCTGAAGCCATCACTGCTCCGTTCAAATCAAGGTTGAATGTTTTGGCTTTGTGAATGGCTTGCTGCAGAGCATCCACTCGGGAAGTTTGACCCGTACCACTTGACAGTAATTGTTTATTTTTCACCAATACAATAGTATTAGACTTGGTGTGTTTCACAAGTTTATTGGCAAAAAGCAAGTCTTCAATTTCATCATCATTTGGAGCCAATTTTGTTAGAATAGTTAAATCCTCGGCGGTTTCCGATTTTGAGTCTCTGTCTTGAACCAAAATACCGTTGAGTGCGGAGCGGTATATTTTTTCAGGTAGAGGAAGTCCTTTGTCGACAAGCAAAATTCTGTTTTTCTTGGATTTCAGCATCTCCAAAGCATCGGCGTCGTAAGTCGGAGCGATAACTACTTCACAAAACAAGTCATTGATAAGTTCTGCTGTGGCTATATCCAAAGTTGTATTGCAAACTAAAATCCCTCCAAATGCAGAAACAGGGTCTGCATTTAAAGCCGTTTGATACGCCTCTTTTAAGGTGCTGCGCGAGGAAAATCCACAAGCATTGTTGTGTTTAAGAATGCCAAAGGTTGGTGCTGCATTTTGGAAGTCGCGGATCAAACTAATGGCAGCATCTACATCGAGTAAATTGTTATAGGACAATTCTTTTCCATGCAATTGATCAAAAAACGCAACTATATCACCAAAATAAAGTCCTTTTTGATGCGGATTTTCGCCATAACGAAGAGTCTTGGATTCATTTAGTGTGATGCGTAAAAGATTTTCTGAGCCTACTTTTTCTGAGAAATAATTAAAAATATGTGAGTCATAATGTGAAGAAACGGCAAAAGCATGCATAGCAAAACGTTCTCTATCTTCTAAAGTAGTTGCGCAATCGTTGGTTTGCAAACAGTTCAGAAAGTCGTCGTACAAATCTACAGATGGCACAATAAGTACATCGTTGAAGTTTTTTGCTGCTGCGCGAATCAAAGATATCCCACCAATATCTATTTTTTCAATAATATCTTGAAGCGAGGCTCCTGAAGAAACAGTTGTTTCAAACGGATACAGGTCCACAATCACCAAATCAATTTCTGGTATATCGAATTTATTGATTTCTCGCTGGTCGGTTGTGTTGTCTCGGCGATTTAAAATCCCGCCAAAAATTTTAGGGTGTAAAGTTTTTACTCTACCGCCTAATATTTCTGGAAATCCAGTGAGTCCTTCAACTGTGTTTACTGGGATGCCTAATTTTTCGATGAACGATTTTGAGCCCCCTGTTGAATATATTTTAACTTGATTTTCATGAAGTTTTTTTACGATTGGTTCCAACCCGTCTTTGTGAAATACGGAGATTAGAGCAGATTTGATTTTCTTTAATTCGGACATTTTGAATGCTTAAAAAATGGAGGGTAAAAGTAGTGATTTTTTGAGTATTAAATTTGCGTAGGGCAGCTAAATTTCAGAATTTTTCTAGTTTCTAGGCTTAATGCCTCATTCCTAGTGCCACTTGGTAAATGTTCCGTATTTTTGCAGTCAAATTTTGATAATCAGTAAGAATGAAAAAGCAGGAGCGGTTGCAAAAACTGATTTTACAGTTGAACGATAAAGAAGAAAGTGTTTTTGACAAGGCATTAGATGATTTAGCCGCAGATGGTGATTTGAGTATCATGGCGCCGCTATCTGAAGTTCTTTTTGAAACCAAAATTCGCTCAAGGAAAACCAAAATCTCGGCATTCTTTTCTGATATTGAACACGAACCTGCAAAAATAGAGTTCATGCGTGTAATGGGTGAATTGACAGAAGATGCTAAACAGGCAGAATTGCTCAACACGATTTGGAATTCGCGCATGGATTTTAGTGAATACCTAGTAGATTTTGTGGAGCTTGCCATTGACGGAAGTTTTGAAACCGCCATTGAATGCCATACAATTATTGAAAATATGGATGGACCCTTTGATGAAGCGGATATTTTAGAATGTCAGCTTTTGCTTGGCACATACGAAAGTCACCCCAAGCGAAACAAACAAAAGGATTTATTGATTCACGATATCGCTAGTTTTTTAGGTGAAATGGATACGGAGGTAGAGGGATAATCATTCGAATTTGACTTGATTTATTTGGTCTTTCAACTTTGAAAGACAGAAAACCACGATATGTAACATTACTCGCATAATTCAGTTATTTTTGCGCAAACAAAAAATATAATGGAGTATTTATTTTACGCGGTCTTGGTTATAGTGCCTTCTGCAATGGTTTTTGGAGTAGCGTACTTTTTTATCAAGCAACTCACTCAAAACAGACAAATAACTGTGCACTCAGAAATGCGGAAAGAGAGACAAATGCATGTCTTACCGATGAAGGTTGAAGCGTATCAACGTTTGATTTTGTTTTTAGAGCGCATTCATCCAAATTCTATGGTAATGCGTGTACACAATCCCGCCAAAAATGCTGTGCTTATTCAACACGAAATCTTGGAGCAAATCCGTAGTGAGTTTGAGCACAACATTGCCCAGCAAATGTTTGTTTCGCCGCAAGCTTGGGATATGGTAAAACGAAGTAAGGATGAATTGGTTCAGTTGGCGCACATCGCAGGAAAACAAATGACGGACGAATCTTCAGCAATGGATTATAGCGCAATATTGTTTGAATTGACTTCACAAGTGAATCCATTTCCTACAGAAATTGCTATCAGCTTCTTGAAAGAGGAATTCCAAGGAATGTTTAAATAAGAATTATGAAGATAATTTGTATTGGCAGAAATTACAGTGATCACGCCAAAGAGATGAATGCGCCAGTGCCTGAGAAACCTGTTTTTTTTCTCAAACCAGACACAGCACTTTTGCCGAAAAAAATGCCTTTTTTCTATCCTGAATTTACCAAAGACTTGCACTACGAATTGGAATTAGTTTTCAGAATTTGTAGGTTAGGAAAGCATATTCCAGAAAACAGAGCGCATAAGTATTATGATGAGGTGGGTTTAGGTATAGATTTTACCGCGCGTGATTTGCAAGAAGAATGCAAAAAGAAAGGTTTACCTTGGGAAATTGCCAAAGCTTTTGAACACTCTGCGCCAGTTTCAGAACATTTCTTGTCACTGAAAAACATAGATTTGAATTCAACTTCATTCGAACTGAAAAAAAATGACAAATCCGTTCAAGTTGGACGTGTTACTGATATGATTTTCTCGATTGATAAAATTATCAGCTACGTTTCTCAGTTCATGACCTTGAAAATTGGCGATTTAATTTTTACTGGCACACCTTCTGGAGTTGGGCCCGTGCATGTTGGCGATACACTAGAAGGTTTTTTAAATGGCGAAAAATTACTCGACGTGAGAATTAAGTAATTTCAACAATACCCCATAATTTTATACATCAGATACCCCACCCATTCGTGTGTGAGGCGGGTCCAATCGTTGGTGGTCGATATGGATGGAATGATAAACTCATCCCAGTGGTAAGAACGCTTGTTGCCCGTAAAATGGTCTGTGCTGAAAGGTGTTACTTGCATACCTTGTTTCATAAAACATGCTTGGGCGCGCTTCATGTGGGTGGCGCTTGTAACCAAAAGAACACCATGCTTATCGAGATTGTTTTGTCTAAGAATTTTGGTGCTCTCAGTAGCATTTTGATGGGTGTTTTTAGATAGAGAATCAATGAGTATTCGATCTTTGGGCACACCCCAAATCAATAACTCGTTTCTAAGCTGTTTGGCTTCATCTAACCCACGTTCACTTACGTAACCAGAGGATCCGGAAATGAGAATATGGCCAATTTTACCTCGATGATACAAACTCAGAGTTTGCCAAATTCGGTCACCGCCTCTGCGAATGCTCAATACATGTAAGTCGTTGTTGTATTCAAACATGCCCCCAAGAACAATGGCCGTTTCGCGATATTTGACGTCTTCCAAGGTTATTCCAGAAACTTCCCAGAATCTAGCGAACTCTTTAAAAATGAATGTGTTGGTAAAGAGAAAAGATACGGTAATTGCGGTAAATAATAGTCTTTTTCGATTCTTCGATTTTCTTTTCCAAACAAACAAAAGCCAAGTGGTAAGCACCCAAAAAAATGGAGTCACCAAGACGTGCAAGACCTTAGAAAGTATAAAAAACATTAGGCTTAGCTTTTATTTTGCTGCTAAAGTAGCTATTTTTGCAACAAAACTTTTGATATGCCACAACAAGATTCTACAGCAACACAGATATCCAAACCTATAAATGCGATAGCCGAGGTGGTTCAAGATCCAACCCAATTGATGACCTCAGATATTTGGAAAACAGCTGCAGATTATCTTTTAAAATTTGGCGTGAATCTGTTAATTGCTGCTGGTATTTTGATTATTGGATTTTGGTTGGCCAAGCGCATCAAGCGAACGCTGAGAATAGTTTTTGAGAAGCGTGAGATTGACCCATCCGTGAAATCATTCCTCTCGGATTTCGTGGTTTGGATTTTCAAGATTCTGGTAATTATAACGGCTTTGGCTCGTTTGGGAATTGAAATGACTTCGTTTCTGACGCTTTTGGGTGCCGCAGGTTTTGCCATCGGCATGGCATTTTCAGGGGCCTTATCCAACTTTGCTGGTGGAATATTACTTTTGGTGCTCCGACAATATCGAGTTGGTGATGTGGTTATTGCCAAGGGAGAATTTGGTCAAGTAACTGATATACAGTTGTTCAATACGCATATGCTTACTTTTGATAATAAGTCCATTATTATTCCTAACGGGGAGATTATTAAAGACAGCATTACCAACTACACCAACCAAGAATTACGTCGGGTAGATTTTAATTTTGGATTGACTTATGGTCACGACTTTGTTGCAGCCAAGCAAGTGATTTTTGAAATTTGCATGAGAAATGAAATGATACTAAAAAATCCTGAGCCATTTTTAGGTTTACTCAATTTGGGCGATTCGTCAGTGGATTTAACATGCAGAGTTTGGACCTCAACTGAGAATTATTGGACTGTGTTTTTTTATCTATCAGAGACAATCTATAAAGAAATGCCTGAGCGTGGATTTGGATTTCCTTTTCCACAAATGGATGTGCATGTTAAGCCCGAAAAACAAACCGAAAACAGGGATTAATACAACATCATAAAGTCCATTCGTGTGATGATTCGACCAGACAGATTTGGCTCAAATAGCGTGAATACCATTGAGAAACATCTTGTTTGGCTTGAATGTGTTTGATGTTGTTGCGCCAAAATTCAACTGCTTCTTTGCTTTCCCAATACGATATAAAGATAGATTTGTCATCATTAGCCAGGGTCTCATAACCCAAAAATCCAGGTTCTTTTTTGGCTAATTCCATCAATTGAGCGTCGCGCTTTTGATATTCTTCGTTTGCGTTGTGCTTAGTAGATGCAAATATTACAGCGTATTTGCCCTTCATGTTTAGCGAATATCGAACAAGAATGGAACGCGCATTTGAACACCTTGTATTTGTCCAGCTGTTTTCAAGGATTCATAAATTCTCAAGGCCTCTATTTCCAACTGATTTTTTTTGATGGCCGCCCGCATTTCGTTGTCGTCAAAAGACATCAAGAGTTCGATGAATTTATTTTCTTTCAATTTTGGATAGTACGCGTAAACGGGTTTGTCGATTTTTGCTGTTTTGGCTGCATAAGTCACGGCATCCTCAATTCCACCAAGTTCATCAACAAGTCCTATGTTTATTGCATCTTCACCTAGCCAAACACGACCTTTGGCAACCGCTTTTACTTGATTCAATTTCAGTTTTCTACCTTTTGCAACGATGTCTAGGAATTCATTATAAATATGATTTACCTCATCTTGTATTATGGCGAACTCTGTTGGACTGAGTTTTCTGTTGATGCTCATTGCACTGTGTTGATTCGTATTTACGTAGTCGAAAGTGATACCCAATTTGTCGTTGAACATTTTTCCAGTATAAGGCAATACACCAAACACACCAATAGAACCAGTTATTGTAGATCGCTGTGCGAAAATTCGGTGGGCTGGAGCAGAAATATAGTATCCTCCAGAAGCAGCTACATCACCCATACTTACTATCAAAGTTTTGGTTTTGGCGAGTAATGTTAATTCTCTCCAGATCTCGTCACTTGCTAAGGCACTGCCACCGGGTGAATTGACGCGCAACACCAGAGCTTTAATATCATCATCTTCTCTAATTTCTCTAATTTCCTTCACCAATATTTCTGAAGCAATACCATTGCCGCTTGTGCTTATTTCACCCGAAGCAACTAAAATTGCGATATTCGGATCCTTAGCTTCGTCTAGGTATTTTTTGTCTGAGGCTTTATTTTTAGCATACTTGTAAAATTCCACCAACTCCAAGTCATCGTCTTTTTCGGTGCCAGTTTTTTCTTTTAATAAATCAAGGATTTCATCATAATACTTTGTGCCATCCACCAAATTGAAATCGGCTGCATGCGTACCTCGTCTTATAAGTGCATTGTCTGCTAAACTGTCCAAATAACTTGGGCTTAAACTTCTTGATTTACCCATTACTTCTTTATATTCAATCCAGAGTCCATCAAGTAATCTTTGCATTTGCATGCGTGAACTATCGCTCATTTTATCTAAAAAATAAGGTTCAACAGCGCTTTTAAAGTTATTACCTTCGCCGCGTATTACCTGCATTTCTATGTCGAGTTTGTCAAGCATATTTTTAAAGAAAATCATCTCAGCACCCAATCCTAAAAACTCTACCATAGTGCTCGGATAGATATAGCTTTCTGTGGCTACTGAACTCAATAAGAGGGCTTTTTGAGAAACCATTTCGCCAGAATTGTATGACACGATAAATTTCCCTGATTTCTTAAATTTTTCTAAAGCATCTCTAAACTCATGCAAAGTAGAAAAACCCATCATGGCATCATTGATGTCCAATAAAATGCCGCTGATTTTTTTGTCTTTTGCTGCTTCTTCAAGTGCAATGATTATGTCGTGTATTCCTAAGCTTTTGTTGAACTGAAAACTATTTGGATCGAACTCTGCGTCTGTAGTTTCGGTAATGTCTTCATCTAAAGTGATATGCAGAACCGATTTATCTTCTAAAGAAAAGGGTTCTTGCTGAAATGAAGTGCCAACTACAGCAAAGAAAACAACCCAAAACAAAACAGTGGCTACGGATAATGCCAAGAGTGAGGCGAAGAATATTTTCCAGAAAGAAACTTTTTTTACAGTATTCATAAAAAATGATTTGAAGGTTTATAGAGTACAAATATTGAATTATTTCTGCAATATTTCAAAGCTTTTACACGAAAGGAAGATGACTCTGATAAACGGAATTATCTTATAAACTACTGCCCAATTCTTAAGCTAAGTTTAAATGCAAGATTATGCCATTCATTGGTGGAGGCATAGGGTCCGATTCTATAGAATACACCAAATCCATATCCTGCCACACCAAGGTTCAAGAGATTATCGAATACTATTCCAGCTTCATAGAACCCCTGATTCATTGTTTTAAATAAAACCAATTGATGTCTTTCAGGATTGTTTAAAGCGCCCCATCCTGCGTTGAACCTCAAAGATATGATGGGCTCGAATTTATCTTTGACAATTTGCCAAGGGTTAAATTCGAAACGCAAAAACCCAACCATCATTCTGTCGCTAAGAAACTCATTTGGCTGTGCTGTTTCAAAAATATTGAGAGCGCTTATACCAAATTTTCTATTCAAGATACCAGGAGTATAAATGAGCAGAGGCAAAGGAACATCGCCAAATGTTTGTTGGTATTCGCCTCTGAGCGAAAGCGTGCCAAAACGCAGCCATTTGAATTGTTGTGAAACCCTAAATTGCAAACGGTGATAGGCATAATCGCCATAGCGCATATTGTCCCAGCCACGTACTAATTGCATCTGAATAATTGGGAATCGAGGCTCCTTCAAATACAATCTTGTATTTTCGAGCTGTACGAATTGATCTTTGATGCGCCATAGCATTTCCACTCCCGATTCGAATAGTTTGAAAAAATCTCCTGAGTTGGCTTGTTCAGTAAAATTGTAATCGTAACCTGTTTGAACATTTTTTTGCTCAGCAAATGCTCTCAAGTGCAAACTTCTGTAAATGTAACCACCAAGGTCTAAACGAATACTTTCGGTATAATCCATCTTCTTCACGTAGGCATTTCGAATCAATTCGCTTTGATCAACTCTGCCGGTTGGATCCAAAAAGTTATAAATCCCTGTTTCGTTTACATCAAATTGATAACTTGCTTTTGCTTGCAATTGCGGAACAGCTGCAATAATCCACCTCAAATGGCCACCGTACTTCCATGTTTTGTCTCTAAACCCATATCCAGTGTAGCCACCTATTCTCACGGCTTTTAGAATGCGCTCATTGGTTTCTAATCCCATGCCTAACCTAAAACCTTCGAAATCATTGAAGCTAATAATCTTATTTACATCTAAATCAACAATACCCATTTTTACTTTACCCTCTATAAGCGATTGACTAAAATGTAGTATTCTATCTAAATTTCTAAAATCAGCAGATGAATCCAAATAAATGTATGTTTCATCAATTCGTAAATCATGATTGTTTGTCCGCACTTCATTCCAAAGAGAATCGGTTCGTTCTGTTGCGCCATTTTGAACTCTCACTGTTGCGCCGCCAGTCGATACGCGTTCAGCATAATCACCGATTAAATATTTTTTGAAATAACTCGTGTTGTAAATGTTTATGGGTAATTCACCCTTTAAAACACCTAAAGGATAAATGGTTCGCACTTCCATAGGTAGCCAATATCCACCATGCTTTTCATAGGAAAGGATTATTGTAGCAAAATTATTGGCACTTTTATTTAACTCCGTACTCATTGTTGTATTGCCGTTTTCATCTTGCCCCAAAACAAAACCAAAAGGATTTTCAAAATTGAAAATGATTCTGTTGATTGACCAATCAGAGGCGTTCACGTAAACCGTGCCATGCGTTCCTGAAAAGGAAGAGTTCAGTTTGGGGTGAAAGTCGATTATGAATAAGGTATCGTTATTTAAATATGTGGTGTCTTGAAGAATGTAAAAGTATCCTTTCATACCGCCTGAAGAAATTGGATTGAGGTACTCAGTAGAAAACAAATTCAGTGGATTAGTATAGGCAGAAAAAGGCTGGATTTGGTTTGCGATAATTGAAAAAATCGGATTTTTTAGTCCAGATGTTTTACTGCCTAGAATAAGCTCTTTTTTGTTGTTTTTTGGTTGGTAGAACGTCTTGCTGTAAGTTTCAGCAACAAAGGCTTGCTTGTTACTGAAAAAGTTCATTATTTTTAGGGTTGCTGTATCTTCAATGGAGTTTAGGTCGTCTTCTTTCATGGGTTCAACATCAGCATTGAATAGCGTATACGCCTCATAACTAAATGTAAGGAATTGTTCAATGTCGTTTTGATTTCTGTGGTCTACAGTATTTCGTATTATTCGAAGGGCAGGGTTTTCTCCAGGGAGCACCAAAACCTCATCGAATTTTGTTTCTCGCAACTCTAAATAAATAGGAGAGCTTTTACAACTGAAAATACGTATTTTTTGATGGCCCACGCACGACACTATAATGGAGTCCGGTGCTTGAGTGAGTTTCAGTTCGTATTCACCATCGATATTTGTTGTTGTACCATGTATTAATCCATTGTTGTATGCCGCAACATTGGCAAAAGGAATAGGTCTTTTTGTTTGGGAATCAAATACTTTTCCTTTACAATCATATTGACCCAAAATCGATCCAAAATTTATCAGAAAAATTAGAAAAACAAAGGGTTTTAATAAATTCGACATACGTAAATTTATATTTTCTGAATTCACAAAACGAGCAAATGTACTGAATATTTGAAAAATCATTTATCTAAAAGTTATCTACCGTTAAATAGTTGATGAACTAAATCTTCAATTTTATGTTATATATTTGTCGCAAACCGTGTTAATCTAATTTTTTAAACCCATGAAAAAGATATTATTATTATTCTCATCATTTGTTGTTTTTGTATCAATAGCTCAGAAACACGACCATTTTCATGATGCAAATGGCAATTTACCCTGCTATACCGATCATGCCACTGAAGAACTTCGGATGGATTCAGTCATGCGTGCTGCTTACGATGCACAACGTGCCGAATTAGAAGCATTTACACAATATTTTTTGGAGAATGTTTACGATCCAAATTCTCGTGAAGCTCTTTATGAGATACCAATAGTTTTCCATGTGTTGCATACGGGTGGATCCGAAAATATCAGTGATGAGCAAATTTATGATGCTGTTGCGCGTATCAATGAAGATTTCAATAAGCAAAACAACAATTGGATGAATGTGAATGCAGCATTTTTAGGCATTGTTGCTGATGTAGAAGTAGAATTTCGTTTGGCATTGAAAAAACCGAATGGCGAATGCTTCAAAGGGATAACAAGAACCAATTCGACTGCAGCTTTTGGCACGGGTGCGCAACAAGTTCAAGCGGTGCAACAAGCGCATGGCACTTTCGGAGGAAATCAATACTTGAACATTTTTGTGGTTCCTTTCGCAAATGGTGCTGCTGGTTATACCAATTATCCAGCTTTTACTGGTATGTCTGCTGGGATTTATATTCTTCATAATTATGTTGGTCGAATTGGAACAAGTTCTAATTACGCTTCTACGGCTTTATCTCATGAAATAGGACACTGGTTTAATTTGCCTCACCTTTGGGGAAATTCTAATGAACCAAATCAGGCATCCAACTGTAACATTGATGATGGTGTTGCTGATACTCCAAACTCAATTGGTTGGACGTCTTGCAGTTTGAATGGTGTTTCTTGTGGGTCTTTGGATAATGTGGAAAATTTTATGGAATATTCATATTGTTCCAAAATGTTTACCAACGGTCAACGCGCTCGAATGCATGCGGCCTTGAATTCATCAGTTGGCGGCAGAAATAATTTGCATACGAACAACAATTTAAATGCACGTGGTGTAAACGATCCCTTGGTGTTTTGTCGCGCAGATTTCAGATCTAATACTCGCGAAGTGTGCCCAGGAACTTCAGTTCAATTTATAGATGAAACGGTTCACACCGCTTCTCAATGGTCATGGAGTTTTCCTGGTGGGACACCTGCCACTTCAAATGAGCAAAATCCTAGTGTGACTTATTCTTCGCCAGGTCAGTATACAGTGACGCTTGTTTCTGGCGATGGAAATACAACAAACACAAAAACAATTAACAACTATATTAAAGTTGTTCCTCAGGAAATTGTTTTACCATTTTTGGAAGGTTTTGAAAATTACGCCAATCTTCCTGCAAGCAATATTTGGAGTGAAGTGAATTATGGAAATAACAACGGATGGCAATTGTTTACTGGAGCTGGTTTTACGGGTGACAAATGTGTGAGAATTGTGAATTTGAACCAGCCAGTGGATGGTATCGATGATTTGGTTTCTCAGAGTTTTGATTTGTCGCAGTTTGAAGAAGACGATGTTGTGACGATGACTTTCCGTACTTCGTTTAAAAGAAGATCGACATCCAATTCAGACAGATTGCGTGTTTTTGCTTCTACGGATTGCGGCCTTTCTTGGGCCACACGTCGCACCTTGAGTGCTTTGAATCTTTCGGTTGGTGATGCCCAGACCACCAATTGGGTTCCAGCATCTCAAGCGGATTGGAAAACATGGCATGTAACCAATATTAATACGAACTACTTTGAACCAAGTGTTCGTTTCAAGTTTGAATACACAGGTGGTGGTGGAAACAATATTTATTTGGATGACATCAATTTGTACGAAGGCACTAATGACCCACTTTCTATTGAATCATTCGATCAAATGCAGGTTACGGATGTTGCTTTATATCCAAACCCAGCAGAGTCTGAGGTTGCCCTTGAGCTCACTTTGGCTGAGGCTATGGATATTCAAGTGCGAATAGTAGATTTATCTGGAAAAGAGATTCAATCTTACGTTATTCAAGGACAAATGGGTGAAAACGTTGTTCTTTTTGATACATCTTCTTTGAGCCAAGGTATGTACATGGTTCAAATTGTTGGTGCTGGAGGCGCAGTAGTTAGACCTTTTGTTAAGAAATAAGAATAATTACAATTCTATGAAAAATCTGTCGATTCGTTGGCAGATTTTTTTTTGCTCATCCATTTCGATAAACAGTACGGTTTGCGCCAACTTATGGAATTTAAAGAAATTTGGGCATATTAAGTTCAACACCGCTTTATGCTTTGCTCGTCGGTTTTGAGATTTTAATTTCGGCTTACTATAAGATTAGGAAATACTCGGCGTTATGAACTTTCGAGAATTTTTACCTCATGCTTTTGAATATGAGGGTTGACATGGTCATGCGGACTTTCAAACTTTTTATTTTGACTTATTTTTATTTTTTACAATCTTTTTCTTTAGATCAAATTTTGTTGTATTGAATTGCACTTCTGATTTATTCGCACAAAAAAAAGGAGCCACTCGGACTCCTTTTCGCATGAAAGCATGAATTAATTATTGTCCAATTTCATTAATTTCATCATCGTTACTTACAATTTCCCCTGCAACAGCGCTGTTGCTGAACGATGGATAATCGTCGCATAGGAAATACAAGTAATTAGTCAAACGATATGCATGACGCAAAACACCTACTAAGAAATTATGCATTCCTTTAGGGTATTTACCTGTGAATAATACTGCAAACCAAGCAATTATAACCACGAAGTAAACACCGATTAACTTAAAATAAAGCACGAAAATGTGAGGAATGATCAGGAACAAGCCAAAAAGAGCTCTTACGATAAGTCTTACACGGCTGTATGATTCTTTATATTCGATGTCGAAATCTGTATTCGTATCTGATCCACTCAAACCGAATTGAGGATAGCCATCAGATAGATTTATTAATCGTGCCGAAATTCGAAGATTGTAGCGAATCAATTTCACGGCAAAATCAAACATGCCCTTTGGCCATTTTCCAGTAAATAGTATGATCCAAAATCTAGCAATGTTGACGAAAAGCAGTCCTATTTGCAAAAAGAATAAAACGAAAAAGTGAGGAATGGCGATATAAAAATATCCAAAAAATGTCCTCAAAAGCAATTCTCCTCGAGAATAGTTTTCCTGATGGTTAATAAAAATCTTCATAGTGTTTGTGTGTTTTAAGTTTTCCTACTCTTTGGGCTTTTCGGATTCCGCCATATTTGTAAATAATTTAGTTTCCTATATCGTCAATTTCATTATTCGGATTTTTTGGGTCTAAACCGAATTGATTTTCTCCTTTGTCTCCATCTGAAGCGAGAAAAACCAAGAGTATGATTGAACCAATCAAGGGGATTAAAGCAAGAAAAATGTATGCTCCAGGTTTATTTGTGTCATGCAATCTTCTCACTGAGACCGCAAGACCTGGCAGTAATACAGACAAAACATAAATCAAATAAATGGGGCCATATGGAACTTCTCTTGAAATACTAAGCCCCAACAGACTATCTAAAAGCATGGCGCCAAAAGTGAAGATAATATTGAACAATATAAACATCCAATATTCTGTTCTCCTTGCGCGACCGTTAAAATCCGCGTATTGCTTTAAGACTTTCAAATACCAATTCATAGTAATGTGTTTTTAGGTTTTCTGGCTAAACAGCCTTTTTTGAATTCCTATGTGGCTGCAAGTATAATTTTTTTTTTGGATTCAAATATATTTGTTAAAAAGTTTTGAAAGTATTGATTTACAATTCACTATAATTTTAATTTTAAATAACTTGTTGTTCATCACAGCAGATGATTAATCTATTCTATGAAGTTAAATAGGATGAATTGCGTTAATTTATTTTACCTTCGCTAAAAGCTGCAGGATGACTTTAAACGAATTACAAGAGCAAGTTGACCATTGGATAAAGATACACGGTGTGCGTTATTTCAATGAACTTACTAACACTACTATTCTAATGGAAGAAGTTGGGGAATTGGCGAGAATTATGTCCAGAAGGTATGGAGAACAAAGCGAAAAGGAATCCGATAAAAACAAAGATTTGGGTGATGAAATGGCTGATATTTTGTTTGTGCTTACTTGTATTGCCAATCAAACAGGAATCAACTTAGAGGAGGCTGTTCATAAAAATTTTGAAAAAAAAACTCACCGCGATTCAAACAGACATCACAACAACGAGAAATTGAAGTAAATCTCATTGAAGGCTTTCTGCACGTCATTTTTACTTATCGTTTGGTCAACTACCGCATGACCAATAGCTTTTAGCAGGACACATTTCACCTCGTTGTTTGTGTTTTTTTTATCATTTTTCATATATTCAAAAAGATGGTCTATTTGCAAATGCAAATCCACTGGCAAGTTGAACGTTTTTTTAAAAAATGCTGCGATCATCACAAAATCGGAATCACTTAACAAGCCCAGGTTTCGCGACATTAAAGACTCTATGAGCATGCCTATGGCAACTGATTGGCCATGTTTGAGAGGATTTGGCGAATCCAAATACAGGCTTTCAATGGCATGTCCAACAGTATGCCCAAAGTTGAGCATTTTGCGTTCGTTTTGTTCTGTTGGATCAATGGACACAATACTTTGCTTAATTTGAAGCGATTTGACAATGTCAATTCTACTGAGGTTAGAGACGTTGATTTTGTTTAAATGAAGCCAATAATCACGGTCAGTAATCAACGCGTGCTTGAGCATTTCTGCAAAGCCATTGGTGAGCTCTTCATGGGCCAAGGTTTGCAGAAAGTCGCGATGTAAAACTATTTTTTCAGCATACGAGAACAGCCCAATTTGATTTTTTAATCCATTAAAATCTACAGCAACTTTGCCACCATATGCTGCATCGACCATAGCCAATAGAGTAGTAGGGATATTGATGAATTTCACACCCCGTTTAAAGAGTGAGGCTATCAATCCGCCCATATCACAGAGCACACCGCCACCAAGATTGATAACCAAAGCATGTCTCGATAATGCAAGTTCGCTCATCTTTGCCCAAGCCAATTCGCAAGAATCTAAGTTTTTATTTACTTCACCAGATGGAAGACAATAGCTGTGTGCGTTTTTTAGCTTCGGCAAAAGATTTTGTAGGATTGGCAGACAATGCACTTGCGTGTTTTCATCAACAAAAATTATGATTTGACTTTCTGAAACACCATTGATGTGCTCGTTCAGACTTAAAATGTCTATTATGCTATTTGGGTCTTGCGACATGTGACGGGGCTTTGTGCAAATATCTGATTTATTTCCTTTGTAGAATTTATGTCACTAGATAACGTTATTATATATGATTCGTGCCTTTTTAGTTTTTGGTCGATTGTTGAAAAATTATCAAGGCTTGACGTGTACAAAACACAATATTCCTCATTTTTGTATTATGCACAGATTTTACGCTAATAATCTAGATATAGAATCCATTTTAGTGGAGTTGAATGAGATAGAATCTACTCATGCCTGTAAGGTATTGAGACTTAAAATTGGGGATATCATTGAGGTTTTTAATGGTACAGGCATGATTGCTTTGGCTCAAATAGAAAATAACCATGCGAAGAGATGCTCAATTAAAATATTATCAGTGGAGCAGCATGAGAAACAACCGGGCAGCGTGCATATCGCTATTTGCCCTACCAAGAGCAGCGACCGATTCGAATGGTTTTTGGAAAAAGCAGTTGAAATTGGTGTAGATGAGATAACGCCACTTCATTCAGAGAACTCAGAGCGGTCGAAACTTAATTATGAACGTTTAGATAAAATCATGATGAGCGCGGTGAAACAAAGCCAACGTTTGTATGTTCCAATATTGAATCCATTAGCTAAGGTTTCTGAGTTTATCAAGTCGAACCCAAACTGTTTGATGGCACACTGCAACAGTAAAATGAATCGAATTGAAATCATGAGTATCCCTAAAATTGGTCGTTCGACAATAATGATTGGTCCGGAGGGTGATTTTTCTGAAAAGGAGATTCAGCAAGCGATTGAACAAAAAATTAATTCTGTATCTTTGGGCAAGAATCGTTTGCGTACAGAAACAGCAGGTGTCGTTGCGGCGACACTTCTAAAACAATGGATATGAGTAATTTTTTTAAAATATGTTTATCTTTTACGCTCTTGTTTTTCATTGCCAGTGCTCAGCTGCCTAGCAACAATCAACAATATGCTTTTCAGATTGCAGTTCTGAAATACAGAGGCGGTGGTGATTACTATGCCAATCCAACTAGTTTAGCCAATTTGTTGACCTATGCCAACAAGAACAACAACACGCGCATAAATCCAGAAACGCCGTATGTTGATATTTCATCGCCTGATTTGTTCAACTATCCTTTTGTGCACATGACGGGTCACGGAAATGTAGTTTTCTCGCCTTCAGATGTTCAGAATTTGAGGAATTATCTCTTGGGTGGTGGTTTTTTGCACATCGATGACAATTATGGAATGGACGAATTTATTCGCCCCGAAATCAAAAAGGTTTTTCCTAATTCACCTCTTGTAGAATTACCTTATACACATGAGTTGTTCAACTTTCCTTATAGTTTTCCAAAAGGATTGCCAAAAATTCACGAGCACGACAATAAACCGCCTCAGGCTTTCGCAATCTTCGAAAATGGAAGAATGGTTTTGCTTTATACTTTTGAAAGTGATTTAGGCGATGGTTGGGAGGATGAGTCTGTGCATAATAATGCCCCTGATATTCGTGAGAAAGCTCTAAAAATGGGGGTGAATATTTTGTATTTTGCTTTGGTGAAAGGAGGCTATGAGCACAATCCGTAACATTTTTGTTGCTTTTTTTATCGTATTGGTTTTTACTGCTACAGCCCAAGACGATTATAATCTACCTCAAGATGAGCGCCGACCGTATTATCAATTGATGCAATACCCGCGAGGCTATGACAAAGATTCTCTCCAGGTAGCATTAGAACTTTTATTAATCAAGCCATACCGAAGTTGGAGTTATACCGATAGTTTAGATTATTTCTTCACACTCATTGCTGTCGAAGATTTTGACAATGCTTACGTGAATTATAAAAAAATAGGGAAGATTAATCCGAGAAATCAAGATGAGTTTCACCTGATTCAATATCTTTTTTCTTTCAAGCGCAAGTACTATAAGGTTCATTTTTGGTTGGATAGGGAAGAAAAAGAATATCCAGATATGCTTGAAATTATTGAAATTCGCAAACGTCTGCATAATGTGCAAGAAAGAATTGTTTTGGGAGATTGGAATGAGGAGGATTCTTTGATTTTTCCCATTCTGTATGACTTAACCTGGGAGTCAATGTCAAAAGGTTCGGATTTATATTTGGATCAAATGATTCCATTAATTCGAAATTTCGACTTGGCACTTCGCGACGAAACGAAATTTGAATTTCAATCCAATCGTGCCTTGGCAATGTCTTTTTATGAATATGGAATTTTTTTGAAAAAATATTTGAGCACAACGGATGCTTTTATTGCTTTGTCAATAGCACGTTATTACGACAAATTTAACGCCAAGATTACTGAAAAGTATCGCGAGATTAGGTCGTCAATGAATAAGAAAAATTTAATTTTTCCGTCGATGCGCGAAATTTTTCCAAAACAAAATAAGGGTATTTTTAATATTGAGAACATCAAGAAAAGAAACAAAGAGGCACGTGATTCTGTTGTTCAATCAAGTTCATCTCCTATTAGCTTACAATTAGACGAGATTGAAAAAATGAATTATTTAAGCGGAAAACGGGCATTCATTTTTATCCTAATCGGTTTAATTCTCCTGCTTTTGTATGTCGCCATATTTGTCAAGGCAAAAAAATAAAAAGTATCAAAATCATTGCGCATGACTTTTCTCCAAAATCACGATTTGAGCAAACTCAACTCTTTTGGTATTCAGAGTACTTCAGAATATTTTGCAGCATTTAGTTCGACCGATGAATTGCGCTTGCTGCTTGAACATATTCCAAAACCGCCCATGATGATTTTGGGTGGAGGAAGTAACATTCTTATCACTCAACCTATTGCGGGCACGGTTTTACAGAATAAAATTTCTGGAATTGAAATTCTTGAAGAGACAGACTCTGATGTGCTCGTGCGCGTGGGGGCTGGTGAGGTGTGGCACGATTTCGTGATGTGGGCAGTGAATAATAATTTTGGTGGACTCGAAAATCTGTCGCTTATTCCTGGCAGTGTAGGGGCAAGTCCCATGCAAAATATTGGTGCTTACGGAGTCGAAATCAAAGATGTAATGCACAATCTTCAAGCGCTGCAAATCGACTCTGGCGAAATTCACACTTTTTCTAATGCAGCGTGTCAATTTGGTTATCGTGACAGTGTTTTCAAACGCTATTTAAAAGGAGGGTATGTGATTGCTTATGTCACTTTTAAGCTTTCGAAGAAACATCAAATTCATATTGAATATGGTGCGATTCGGGATGTTTTGTTGGAGCGAGGCATCGACAATCCAAGCATAAAAGATGTAAGTGATGCTGTGATTCATATCAGGCAAAGCAAGCTACCCGACCCCAAGGTGCTGGGGAACGCAGGTAGTTTCTTTAAAAACCCAGTGATTGGCAAAGCGCTTCTTGAAAAACTGCAAGGTCTAAATCCTAACATACCGTTTTTTGCAGTAAACGACTCACAAGTAAAAGTGCCTGCTGGCTGGCTTATTGAACAAGCTGGATGGAAAGGTAAAGATATGGGCACTTTTGGTGTTCATGACAAACAAGCTTTAGTTTTGGTTAATCGCGGTGGCGCACGCGGTCAAGAGATCTTTGATTTGTCGACTGCAATCTTGGAAGATATTTATCAGAAATTCGAAATACGATTAGAGCGCGAGGTTAATGTGATTTAGCATGTGTTTGGCAAATCATGTCTTTAGACTACTAATTTTTATGCCTAATCATTTTGTTCATTCAATTCTGTTTGAAAACCGACGGGCAATCATAATCATTGCAAAGTCATTTTGTTCTACATTTGTACTCTCAAAAAGAAAACATGATCCCAGCAAATAATCCCAATCTTAAATCATGGGTCGAAGTACCTGAAAATTGTGATTTTCCAATTCAGAATATTCCTTTTGGTATATTTAAAACTGAAAATCTTTCTGCTCGAGTAGGAACGCGAATTGGAAATTCTGTTGTTGATTTAAAATCGATGTTTGTTTTGGGGTATTTGGAAAATTTACCTTTTCGTTTGGAAGATTTTGATACTGCTGCCTTGAACAACTTGATGCGTCATGGTAAGAAGGCTGTGCGCGAATTACGAAACCGTATTTCTAAGTTATTTGATGCTGATTTTCAAGATTTGCAAAATAACCAACATCATGTAAGTCAAATGCTTATAGATTCAGATTCTGTTGAGATGCTGCTGCCCGCTCAAATTGGTGATTATACCGATTTTTATTCCAGCCGAGAGCATGCAACAAACGTTGGAACTATGTTTCGCGATCCTGCCAATGCGCTTTTGCCCAATTGGCTGTGGCTTCCTGTAGGCTATCACGGACGATCTTCTTCGATAATACCTTCTGGGGTTGACATCCATCGACCTATGGGGCAAACCAAGCCAAATCCGGATGAAAACCCAATTTTTGGGCCATCGCAACGTGTCGATTTTGAATTGGAAATGGCGTTTTTGACTTTTGATGGCAAACCTTTGGGGCAACGTATAGCTGCAGAGGAAGCCGAAGATTATATTTTTGGTTTGTGCTTGTTCAATGATTGGTCGGCACGAGATATCCAACAATGGGAATATGTGCCTCTTGGCCCGTTTTTAGCGAAAAATTTTGCCTCTTCCATCTCGCCTTGGATTGTTACTTTAGACGCTTTAGAGCCTTTTCGTGTGAACAATCCAAAACAAGAACCTGAAGTGCTAAGTTATTTGAAATATGACAAACCTGCTTCTTATGATATTCATTTACAAGTGGCAATTCAACCAGATAATTTAGTAGAAACCATTGTTTGCAATTCTAATTTTAGATACATGTATTGGACTATGGTTCAGCAGCTCACCCATCACACAGTGAACGGGTGTAATATCAGACGCGGTGATATGCTTGGCTCCGGCACGATTTCAGGTCCAACACCTGATTCTTATGGTTCTATGCTTGAATTGGCATGGAAAGGAACAAAACCATTAGCGATGAATGATGGCAGCGAACGCAAATTTATTAATGACTACGATACAGTGATCATGCGAGGGCATTGCGAAAAAAATGGTGTTCGCATTGGTTTTGGCGAGGTTAGAAGTAAGTTGTTGCCAGTTATTTAAAAATATTACGACATAAAAGAAGTCTATTTTTCTATATAATTCAAGTCAATCGCAACGCAAATTGAACTTTTTCGCAATACACATGAGCCGAAGCTTATTCTACTATTAAGGTAGAAATTAAATTATTTTTTTGTTATAGTATTAAAATTCTTCGTAATATTGCACCCCGAAATTGAGACACATTTAACTACAAAGACATGGATTTTTTAAGACAAATTCAAAATGAATTGGTGGAAGTGAAAGACTTTCCAAAGTTTAAAGCTGGTGACACAGTAACCGTTTCTTACAAAATTAAGGAGGGTTCAAAAGAACGTATTCAGCTATATCAAGGTGTTGTTTTGCAGCGCCGCGGTCAAGGTCCATCTGAGACTTTCACCGTTCGAAAAATGTCAGGAAACGTTGGTGTTGAGCGTATCTTCCCAATTTCGTCTCCATTCGTGGATAGCGTTATCGTGAACAAGCATGGTTCAGTTCGAAGAGCACGTATTTTCTACTTGCGCAAATTGACTGGAAAATCTGCTCGTATCAAGGAGAAAAGAATGGCGTAATTGTACGCTTGTACTACATAATTTTTCTAAGCCCGTCTTTTTTGAACGGGCTTTTTTTGTTTGTACTTGGCTTTCTTACGAGTTGCGGCTTTTCATAGTTGTCAGCGTAAAACTAGTCCGTCTAAATGATTAAATTTGCTTCGCTAAAACCCAAGATTTCTAATGCCCTCTATTCAGCTTAAAGGTTTCGTATTGTTTTTGTTGCTCTCTAGTAGAGTTGCCTTGGCATTTGATTCCTTTTATCAAAATATGTTAGGCAGGAAATTGGATGAAACAACACAGAACTTCTTGGTTTTAAACCAAATTGAAAATATCAACAAGCGCGAGAAGCTTATTTTTGGAGCTATAACTGATCAGCAAATAGATGATTTTTGCAAATTGAACAGTAAAAGTTATTATTCAGCATACCACAAAGATGTAAAACTGTATGTGTCGTATTTGTCGAATCGACCGAAATATCAATTGCTTATTTGGTTAACGATTGATGGGGCTTACCGTGAACTTGTGCAACCCAATCAGGCTGATGAATATTTAATTGCTTCTTTGTTGAGAAGTCGATTAGAATATCCTAAATATGCTGAAAATAACCAATGGCAATTGCCATATCCAATCAGTATTTTTTATGGCAATAAAAGGGATGAGTTTGTGGATTATCGCTTTAATGACAAGATGCACTTTAATTTTCATAAGCGCTACTACAATGATTTAATCGGACAGAATTATAATCCCTATACTGCGCTAGCAATGGTGACAATGGGTGCATCTACAATTACTCGTATTCAGAATTTTGACCAGAAATCATACTGGGAATGGTACCCAAGTATTAACCAATCTGATAGAGATTTTTATGCTGCGCTTTTGGCAACTGAGTTTGTATTCGCGAAAATGAAGGAACTTAAAATTTCACCTTTGGCCTATAAGCCACGAATGATTTTATCAGAGTATACTGTTAACTTTTATTTGGATTTGAAAACGGTATTCCAATTTCTCGGATTAAAAAATGATGAGTTAGATTTACTTTACCGACATTACTATACAGGAGTCGTGCCGAGTCAGGCAAAAATGTTGGTTCCAAATGATAAAATTGAGTTGTTTCGAAGCAACGAAAAGCAGCTTGCGTTGAAGAGTACTTACAAAATTCATGATATCTCTGCGGCCCTATGTTTGGTTATTTATCACGTGAAATCTGGAGATAATAGACAAAAAGTAGCTGCAAATTTTTCCACTACAATTGAGGAACTTTCTCGTATTAATTGGATAAAGGGAGAAATTTTAGAGCGTGATGCTTTACTTTTTATCCCTGTTTTGAAGCAAGACAGCGCTTTTTTTGCTGCCTTTGATACACTTTCTGCAGAGGGTATTGCAGAGCAAATTCAGTTGCGAAAAGTACAGCCAGTAAGTCCGGTGGTTGAAGATGAGCCGGAAAGGCCAGTAATTCAAACTTCTAAGCGAACACATGTTGTTAAAAGTGGTGAAACCTTGAGTCATATTTCCAGAAAATATGGAGTTAGTGTGAGTCAAATTATGAAGTGGAATAATTTGAAATCCACCAATATTCAGATTGGACAAAAACTAGTGATAAAAAAATGATGGATTCAATTTCACAAATAAAACCATCTCGGGTGCTCAAGATCATTCTGATATCGATGACGGTATTGCTTGTTCTGGCGCTTTTATTCCCAAAAGAGGGAGTCAAGATTTTTGGGAAGACTTATCATTTTGTGCATGTTGAAGATATTGTAGAAAAGGGTACGTCTAATTTCAAAGCTGAAGATTGGGTGGCTAATAGTTTAGATGGTTTACAAAACGAATTCAGTAGACTTGCTTCTCTTTCTAATGAGGCCGCAGCAATGAAAGGCTTAGAAATGGCAAACACTGATTCCAACAGAATCCTTTTCTCTAATGAGCAGCGAGATGATTTAGATCTCTTTTTTGAGTCTTTGTACAATATTCCAACTACGGGTGAACAAGTACGGGTGATTCACTATGGTGATTCCCAAATTGAGGAAGATCGTATTACTTCATACATCCGCCGCGAGTTGCAAGCACGTTTTGGTGGAGGTGGATTGGGCATGGTTTCAGCACTTCCAATTGCAGGAACAGTATCTTCATCTCATGCATACAGCAACAATTGGAAAAGATACACCTCGTTTTCTCTTACAGGTGAACCGCTTTCAAACAACCGATATGGAACTATGGGAATTACCTGTAAATATGTTGGAAATGCCAATGGTGGTGATTTTCTTAAAGTACCGGTAGACACCATAAATTCAGGTGAAAATATTCTTGAAAAAGAGCAAGAAGTTTTTGAGGTGATGGATAAAAATAGGGGATATCTTACGATTCGCCCTACAGACAAAAGTAATCCCAAACTTTTTGAATACAATCGAATTCGTGTATTTCTTGGCAATGTAACAGAAAATATTCAACTCAATGTGACGACAAATAATGGTCAATTTCAAGAAAATATAACCGCGGGTTTGGATTACAAAGACTTTACTTTTTCGTTTGCTAATTCTCCATCCAATGTTTCGATTACTTTCTCTGGTGGTGCTAGTCCGGAGGTTTATGGTGTTTCTTTAGAATCATCTTCAGGTGTTGTTGTCGACAATATTCCTATGCGCGGCTCAGCGGGTTCAGGCATTGTGAAATTTCAACAGTCACTGGCCAAATCCATGTTTACAGATTTGAATCCACGTTTGATTATTTTGCAATATGGTGGAAATGCACTTCCTGGAATTAGCGGAGTAAACAGTGCCAAATCTTATGGTAAACAGATGACTAACACCATCAAGTTTATTCGGAGGTTTTGTCCAAATGCAGCTATTTTGTTTATCGGACCTGCAGACATGTGTAAAACGGTAAATGGACAGCTGCAAACCTATCCGATGATGGAGACCATGATAGATGAATTAAAACTCATGGCGGAAGAAAATAATGTTGCTTATTTTGATATGTATCGCTCGATGGGCGGTAAAAACAGCATGATACAGTGGAAAAAGGAGGGGTGGGCATCTTCTGATTACATTCACTTTAATAGAAAAGGTGCTGAGAAAATGTCTGAAATATTATTCAAAAATCTCATGTTTGAGTACGAGTTGTATCTATTGAGAACAAACAAAAAGGTAAGTGAATGAGAGCGATAGTTGTCGTATTGTATTCGTTGATGTGGTGTATGATTTCATATGGGCAACCTATACGTGCTCGAATTGTTGACGCACCCCACATTTTAAAACAACACAATACACTTCAATTTCTTGGAAACAATACCATTCACGACTATTTTTTTGGTTTGATGCGTGACTTGGCGCTCTATGGAAAAGGAAAAATTAGAGTTCTACATATGGGTGGTTCTCATATTCAGGCGGATATCTACTCCAATAGAATGCGCAATCACTTGTCTAATTTTTTACCAAATCTGATGAGTTCGCGCGGTTTAATTTTCCCTTTTACAACTGCCAAAACGAATAATCCACGGAACTACAAGGTGAGCAACACAGGGGCATGGTCAGCCACACGAAACGTAGATCGCACACTGTCAAATCCGCTCGGGTTATCAGGTATTTCTGTAAGTACTAAAGATAGCGCAGCAACATTAAGCATACATTTTGATGTAGCAGGGGAGACGCCACATGATTTCAGAACTTTGAAAGTGCTGCACAATACAGATTCGTTGTCGTATCAAGTGAAATGGTTAGGTGCAGATTCCGCAGAAATTGAACGAAGGGATGGTTATACGCTGATTTCTTTCAACAAAAATCAGAAGCGCATAGATTTGGGATTCGAGAAATCAGATAGCCTTCAAACGAGCTTTCTGCTTTACGGTTTAGTGTTGGATTCTGATTATTCAGGTTTTAGTTATTCTGCCGTTGGCGTAAATGGTGCGAGTACTTGGTCTTATTTGAAATGCGAGTTATTCTCCGCTCATTTGGAACATCTTCCCCCAGATATTGTGTTTTTTGGAATTGGAATCAATGATGCACACGATGCAAATTTTTCTGAGAAAAATTATTTCAATAATTATGAAAAAATTATGAAAAATATTTTGAGTGTTAATCCAAATGCTCTTTTTGTTTTTATCACCAACAACGATTCTTACGGCACCAACAAAAGACTGAACACCAATGCCCCGTTAGTTCAAAAGGTGATGTTCGATTTGGCAAAAAAATACAACGGAGCAGTTTGGGATTGTTTTTCGGTAATGGGAGGATTGAAAAGTAGCAATCAATGGTTGTCTGCTGGGTTGATGGCGAAAGACAGGATTCATTTTACCACTGAGGGATACACACTTATTGGCGATTTACTCTTCAACGCCTTGATGGATTCATTTGATAATTATTTAGAAAAAGTTTCCCAAAACCAATGACCTTTGAGCACATAAAAGACTTCGTAATCAGCGGACTTACCTACAACGAGGGGTCCGAACCCATGTTTACGCGTTATTCGTTTTGGGTATTTTTTACCTTAGCCTATTTGGTTTATGCTAAGGTGTATAAGAAAATTGCCTTGAGAAACAGCTACTTGTTTTTGATCAGCTTGTTCTTCTATTTTAAAATCAGCGGACTCTTCTTTATTCTTTTGATTTTTAGCACTGTAATAGATTATTTTATTGGTATTGCCATTCACAAACAGGAGTCAGAACGAAAGAGAAAAGCACTCCTTATAGTGAGCATCGTAGTGAATTTATTGGTTTTATCGTACTTCAAATATGCTTATTTCTTTACCGACAGCTACAACCAAATGTTCAATACGAATATTGAGGTAATTAATCGCCTGGCACAACTTTCTAACTACTTCTTTGATTCTCAATATGATATTCACAAAATCTTTTTGCCTGTCGGGATTTCGTATTTTACTTTTCAAACCATCAGCTATTCTGTAGATGTATATAGGCGCCGAATCGAACCGGTGCGTAATATTCTGGATTTCGGTTTTTATGTGTCGTTTTTTCCTCAATTGGTTGCGGGACCTATTGTTCGAGCCAATGAGTTTGTGCCACAGATTTATAAACCCTTTTCACTTAGCTCAAAAGAATATGGTTTAGCGTTATTCATGATTTTGGGAGGATTAATCAAAAAGCTCGTGTTTGGGGATTATATCGCTGTTAATTTTATTGACAGGATATATGACAATCCGATGATGTTTACTGGTTTTGAAAACATGTTGGCCCTATTTGCCTATTCTCTTCAGGTATATTGTGATTTTTCTGGATATACTGATATCGCTATTGGTTTGGCTTTATTGATGGGCTTTCACCTCCCAAACAATTTCAATTCGCCTTACAAAGCACAGAGCACCGCTGAATTTTGGGGTCGTTGGCACATCTCACTTTCCACATGGTTGAAGGATTATTTATATATCCCGCTCGGTGGAAATCGTACGGCCACAATCGGAACATGGATTACGCTATCTGCAATTTTTTTATTCGTCGTTTTGTTAAGTCACCAGCTTACGCTACTCTATGTTTTTATTGGTTTCGCTGCTCTTGTCGCATTAATTTTTAAGTTGTTCCCGAAATTTAAGGTCTTTATCGTTCGCGACATCAATCTCATGATTACCATGCTCATCGGCGGCTTATGGCATGGTGCTTCGTGGAATTTTGTGATTTGGGGAGGATTGAACGGATTGGGTGTTGTGTGGTATAAATATTGGAGCAAAATCAGTCCATTCAAAAACAGCAACCACAAATTGGTTCGTTTTTATTCCATTGCCGTGACTTTTATTTTTATTTCTGTGGTTCGAATTTTCTTCCGTGCTCAAGATTTGGAGACCGTGCAATTGATGAGCAATCAGATTTTTAATCATTTTAGTTTTGATTTGATTCTTGATGTGATTATCGGTTATAAATGGGTGATGGTAATGCTTTTGCTTGGTTTTGTGCTTCATTGGTTGCCTCAACGCACGAAGGACTACTATAAAAACATCATCGTCAATAGTTCAGATTACATGAAAATTGCGATTACGGTGTTGGTGGTGTTTGTAATAATTCAATTTATTTCTAGTGGATTACAGCCATTTATTTATTTCCAATTTTAAGTCTTCTGAAAGTCTAAAGTCCTAAAGCGTTATTTTTAGCCTATTGAAAAATTTTAAGTCAATATTTGCCACTGTGGTCTTGTATGTCATGATTTTTTCATGCGTGAATAACCGAGACGGTTCTACTGAAAATTTGGATGCTGCATGGCTGCCAATCCAGGAAAAAAATCAAATCGACAATGCTATTTTGGCTACACAGCAATTATTGATAGGCAAGTTGGTGGCACAAGTGGAGTCTAGTAACTTTGAATCTGCCGTGCGTTTCTGTGCGAGAAATGCCCAACATTTAACAGATTCCATGTCTCAGGCGTTTGGGTATAACATTCGCCGAATCAGCCCTAGAAATAGAAATGAAAATAATGTATTGAATCACAATGATGAACTGGCCTTCGCTCATTTCGAAAACAGTTTAAAAGCAGGTGCCATGGATAAATATTTCATTCCTAAGAATGCTGAGACCTACTACGCACCGATACTTTTGGGTATGCCTCTTTGTTTGCAATGCCACGGAAAAGAAGAGGACCGAAACGCTGAAGCCTATACATTGGTAAAGCAGTTTTATCCTAACGACAAAGCGATAAATTACGACTTGGGTGCACTTCGTGGTATGTGGAAAGTTACGCCGATTGAATAACTTTTACGCGAATAAATAGGGTATACATTCATTTTTAATTGCTTATTTTGGGATTGGGAAATAGCATAAGAGATTAAAACAGTATTGAGGTCATGTTAAATATTGCTGGGAGCTTGCGAAAATCAGTATTTTGTGGAATTCTATTTTTTTTGCATCATATTTGTAAATTAGGCGCAATGAGGTACTCGTGCATTTTTCTACTATTGTTATTTTCTGTGAACAGCTTTTCACAGGAAAATGTTGTTTTCGCATACCACATCTCCATTTTAGATTCTCGTACGCAAACGCCTGTTTACGAGGCACAAATTCGTCATAAATGTGGCTCATCTAGCGCAATTTCTTTTAGCAACAACAAAGGCGAAGCACAAATTTCATGTAATCAGCCACGTTTGAATGTGATTTTGATTCATGAGTTCTACAAGACGCAGACGGATTTAGTTCTGAAACCTGAGAATGCTTACAAGAATAATATAGACACCTTGTTTTATAGAATTTTCTTGGAACCCAAAGACGCAAAAATGACCAATGAGGTAGTGGTAACAAATCCATATCGACCACAGGCCATTTACGCTTCCGAACGTTTAAGTGTAGCTGATTTCGAAATTTTGGAAGACGAACAACTGCTACTGTTGACTTACGAGCGAAAATTAAACCAAGGCGCTGAATTGCTCGTTGTGGATAACGATGAGAAAGTAGTTATGGCGAAAACAGTTGGCAAAGATGCCCTGCACTTATTCAAAGATTACCGTGGTTTGATTCATCTAATGAGCAAAAATAGCTTGGAATATGTCTATCGTGAAGACGAGGCTTTCGATTTGGTGCCGATGGATAAGCAATATTATGAGCGATATATAGCACCAATAATCGATACAAGCAGAACGAAGTTTTATTTCACTAATTACCGCCAAACTTACCCTGCAGCAGAGTTTTTTGTTTATGATGATTTGGACAGTACTTATGCGAAAATTTCTAAGATTTCTGATGATATTATGATGGAAATGTTTGAAACTGAATATTTGTGGGTTGATATTCGAACCAAGCTTTGGGCGCGACAAATGGAACAGCAAACAGGGGTTTCAAAAGAGAACATCGTTGGTGAGGTTGTCTTCACCCAATCGATTTTTTATAAGCCAATTTATGCGCCAATGTTCATGAAAAACGATACCATTTATTTATTTGACTTCTACAAAGATTACGTCAGAACTTTTAATCGAAATGGCAATCCAATAGATTCATTAGATATTGCGATACATCATGATGAAAAGAAAACGGGTTGGTGCAATCGGTTAATACAAGATGATGTCACGGGATGCGTGTTTGCGGTTTTTGATAAAGGGGGTTATACTGTTATTTGTCCAATTGACTTAAATACCGGTGGGTTGGGCGTGCCTATTCGATTGGATTTTCGCTACATTGAAAAATTGATCATTCACAACAATGCTGCCTATTATACTTATCGGCCTTTTGAATCCAACCAGAAAAAGTATCTTTTTAAACAATTGTTGCCCTTGTTTTTTGGAGAAGGAGTAACTGCTAGAGATGGAAGGCGCTAATCAATCAAATACTGTTTAGATATTTTTGAGGAAATAGATCAAATCGCTGCGTTCATTTTCATTCAAAATAAAAGCCTGAATTCTTTTGTCTTGATTGGGGTGTTTATTGCCCCCTTTGCTGTAATAATCCAAAACCTCGCCCAGCGTGCGTACTTGTCCATTGTGCATGTAAGGTGCAGTGAGTCGGATGTTTTTTAGACTCGGAGTTTTAAAGGTCCCTTTGTCGATTTCTAGACCAGTGATGCGCCAGCGACCCCAATCCAAACTGTCGTAAAAACCATTGTTGTGCATGCCGTAATCTGTAAAAAAAGGCTCAGAATGGCATTGTGTGCAGTATAATTTTTCGGAAAAAATTTGATAACCGCGTTGCATCTTTTCGTCCATTGGTTTTTGGTTGAAATAGAAATCATCAAAGGGACTGTCCCACTGAATTAGCGTGCGTTGATAAGCCGCCAAAGCTCGAGTAAGAACAAACGCATCGAATGGTCTACTAAAGGCTTGTTGTGCTAATTTTTGGTATTCTTCCAAAGCAGCTAATTTATCCACCAAATCACTGATTCTAAAAAACCCCATTTCGTTCAAGTCAATAATCGGCACGTGGCTTTGTCTCTCCAAATTCGGAATGGCGCCCTCAAACATAAAATATGGTTGATACACCACATTGATTAAACTTGGTGCATTGCGCATAGATGTATGTCCATTTACGCCATCGGATAAAACTTTTCCATCGGTGAAAGCACGCTCAGGATGATGGCACGATGCACATGAAACGGTATTGTCTATACTCAATCGAGGATCGAAAAATAATTTTTCCCCTAAAGCAACTTTTTCTTGTGTTGTTGGATTGTCTTCGGGGGCAATGACTAAAGGATAGGGGCTCGATTTCTGGCAAGACAAGATTAGAACCCATGAAACTAGGACAACGATATACCTAAACTGTTTGAGAATATACGATGATTGCATCCCCGCAAAGATACTCAGCATGAGCTTATAAAGGTTTCCTAAAAATGTATAAAATTTCTGTCGTACTTAATCTGAATCGATCTGCCTCAGGCTCTCCCACCAAGGAAGCAGCGGTAAATTCATCGTACTCAAAGCCAACTTCGGCCAACTTTTGAGGGTAGTTTTTACCAAATAAGCGTACGTGGTCTTTTTGCCAGAAATATTTTTCTCTATCTTTTTCAGAGATGATTGACCAATCTTCGTAAGTATTTTCACGGCTCAAGTCTTGCGGCACTTGAAAAATTCCCCAGCCTCCTGGTTTCATTACTCTGTAGAGCTCGGCCATGCACTGTTTAGAGTCTTTGACATGCTCCAACACGTGGTTGCAAAAAATGACGTCGAATTTGTTGTCTTCAAGCGGAATACTATGCAAATCAAAGTGGATGTCGGCTATAGGAGAAATGATATCACCAGTCAGGTAATCGAGGTTCTTTTGCTTTTTGAAATAGGGCAGGAAACATTGTTCGGGTGCGATGTGCAGAAAGGCTAGTTTTTCTGGGGTAAACAGATTCGATTTTAGCTGTAAGTACAACCAAATCAACCGGTGTCGTTCGAGTGTCAAATCGTGGGGGCAAAGCACATTTTCACGATGAGAAACCGCCGAACCGTAGCTCAAAAATTTGCGTGATGTTTTTCCACAAACAGGACATGCGTATTTGTTGCCACGGTAAAGCACAGGTGCCAACTTGGTGAAAATATAGCTCATACGAATCAAAAGCGGTCGGGGCAGTTTGTTCAGCAGGAATTTGTAAAGTTTCTTCATCTTTTTGTCGTGATGTTCGCAAAAATAGTGTTTTGTTGGATGTTGACCGATAAGAATTTATAATTTTGAACAAACAATTTTGCCTGTGCATATTCTTGCTATTTTAAGTGTGCTATTCTTAAATGGGTCTGTTTCGCCTGCCGATTCATTACCTTATGTGCACTATAAAGACAATATCACGGTTTATTCAATCACAGGATTCAACGCAACAAATGTGTCAATAAAGCCAAAATACTTAGATTTTGGCAGAGAGCGATATTTTCTCAATCCACCATTGCTTTTGGGTTTTGGTGTGTCATACAAAGGCATCGATTTGGGCATCACGCGCCGAATGGGGGCGCATTTGGTGAGCGAGAATAAATTTGGCAAATCGGATTATTTTGATTTTAAGTTTAGGTTTCCAATCAAACGGATTTACTTCGCTTTTCGCGCTCAACACTACCGTGAATTTTCACTTTTGAATCATGATTACCCTGAAGAAGTAGCGCCAAATAAACACTTGGTATTGCCTGATTTTTCTACACTTTCCATTAATTTAGACGCCAGATATTTCCTGAAAAAGGATTTCAGCTATCGCGCGGCTATGGGCTTTTCGGGGCACTACAATGAAGATTTTTTTACACCTTATGTCTATTCATACTTCGGTGTTTCAGCGGTTGCCAGAGACTCGATGACCCTGTTGCCTACCTATGCAGTAAATGAAATTGCCGATGTGTCGAAGAGCAATTCAGTTGGTTGCTTTGAATTTGGTGCTATACCCGGTGTTGCCTATGTGAAGCGCTACGAAAAATGGCAAGGTGCCCTGCTTTTGGGGTGGGGACCTTTAGTTCAAATCAAGTGGTATGAAACTCAAGATCAATCGCGACCATTTTTTGGTCTAAGTTCACGAACAGATTTACAGATGTCCTTTGGATACCACCAAGAGCGCTGGTTTTTGCAGGTGATGAGCGAGTTTCAATTTCGCAGAATCAACTTCCCCCAAATGTCCGTTCAACAATATTATTATGATTTGCGAATATTTTTTGGCTATCTCATTAAAGTAAAGAAACATCCGAAAATCGTTCTTAGACTGGAAGAAAAGGGAGTTTTATAGGGTTAGAACTAGGTTTTTATAGCCCTTGAGGTTATTTAGTCGCGGACGTCACTTTTGTCCTCCACATAAAGCGATTGATTTACCTTTTAACGCTAGATGGTGATTGCATTTTTTGTTCAAAAAATTGGAATAATTTATTCTCATTCTCCCGGAAAAATAAACTTCTAACTTCCTACTCGGCTCAACAATTGTATATTTGGAATGTTTATTCGACTTATGCAACATTTCGACTACATCTTCGCTGGTTTTGGCTTATCGGGTATGACGCTTTTTCACGAGTTGTCGAAGGCCCCTGATTTCGTGAACAAAACCGTTTTGATTGTGGATCGCGATGCTAAAAATCAAAATGATAGAACATGGTCTTTCTGGGCAGAAGACGACATTGATTTTCAGCATCTGGTGAAAAAGCAATGGAAGCGCGGAGATTTTCATACGATGGATGGTGACCATATACCTATGCACTTTCAAAATTATTGCTACAACACCATTGAAGGCGTTGATTTTTATGATTACATGAACGATTTTGTAACTCAATTCGCTCATGTTCAGCGTATCCAAACAGATATTATTTCTTTGAATAACCAGGGTGAATTGAACACAGCTTCAGGTCAATTTTCAGGCGATTTGGTCTTTCGTTCGTATTTCGATAAAACTGATTTTCAATCCGAAAAAGCTCAGCAATTTGTTTGGCAACATTTTTATGGATATGTCATTAAAACCAAGGTGCCACGTTTCGACGCAGATACTTTTTCCTTCATGGATTATCGCTACACAAATGCTAAGTTGACCAATTTTTTCTATGTTTTACCCTATACCAGCACCGAGGCTTTGGTTGAGTTTACTGAGTTTTCTGCCCAACTTTATACCGAGGAAGAATATAAAATCAAAGTGGAAAAGTATATCAATCAAAATTTAGGTATCACGGATTATGAAATCGTGCACACGGAGTTCAATGCCATTCCTATGACTAATTTTCAACTGCCCAACGTGCAGTCCGACCATGTGTTGAATATTGGTTCTTTGGCGGGTTATCTCAAACCTTCTTCAGGATATGGATTTACACGGACATTGGAGCGCAATAGGAAACTTGCACTAGCCATTATCGCTGGAGAAAAATTGACAGAAAAATCTTTAAATTCTAGTGGTACATACAAAGCCTTCGACGATGCAGTGCTCTATTTAATTGCCACAAATCGAATTCACGGAGCTAGGATTTTTGCTAGTCTATTCAAAGCCCGAGGTGCCGACTTTGTGTTTCGATTCTTGGACGAAAAATTAAATGCTTGGGGCCTTTTCCTTGTTACGCTTTCTTCGCCAAAAAAATGGGAGTTTATAAGATATTTTATCCTTCGATTTATGCGTCGTTTGTAAGTCTGTCTTGACCCTTAATGATTTCCAATGCTTCTTTAATGTGTCTTTCTGAGTCCATCATGTCATTAATGATGTGTATGAGCTCTCCTTTTGGGTTGAATATATAGGTGACGCGACCTGGAATTAGTCCAAATATCTTTTTTGGAACACGCATGTCTTTACGCAACACTCCGTTGATGTCCGATAGCAGCGTATAGGGTAAGCGATGTTTGTCGGCAAAAAGTGCATGTGATGCAACAGTATCGCCACTCACTCCAACAACTTCACAGCCAGAGTCAAGAAAGTCTTGGTGACTGTCGCGAAACGCACAAACCTCTTTGATACAACCAGATGTATTGTCTTTTGGGTAGAAGAACAGCACCACGAATTTGTCATGAAAGATTTGTTCTGAACTAATTATTTTGCCTGTTTCATCGGGTAGATGAAACGCTGGAATTTTTTCACCTATAATCATTATTGTTTTTTTTATCAGTCGATTTCAAAACTTTCACCAGAAAATGGGATTGTTACCTGACCAAATCCTGCATCCTGTAAATGCCTTTTAAAAGCTTTTAGAGCAGCTTCTTCGCCATGTACAAGAAAAACACGCTTCACCTGCGATTTGTTTTGACTGTTTAAATATTGTATCATTTCTTGGTAGTCACCATGTGCACGGAGCGAAGTAAGTACATTAATTTCTGCTCGCACTTTTTTAGTTTGACCGAAAATATTTACTTCATCTGCGCCATTTTGCAAGCGACCCGCCAGTGAATGTGGGTGGGCATATCCAACGAACAGAATGGTATTCTTGCTATCTTCAATGCCATAAAAAATGTGGTGCTTTACCCTGCCTGCGTCAATCCAGCATGATCCATGTGAGCATGCGTCAGAATTACGATGTTAATAGACTCAGCGTCAACTTCTTCAGATGCATTTCGTTTAAAAGTATCTTTTCCTAAACCTTGGTATAAACCATAGTCGATGAGAATTTTTTTCCCATCCCAAAATTCCAAAAGATGTTTACTTCCTGTTACGGTTCGGGCAGCACCGATAAATTTTATTCTCATTTTTTAGTAAATATAGCTTTGAAGGTAAACGTGATCTCATCTCCAATAGATAAATCTGTCATTTGACCGAATTTAATTCTGTTCAGGGAGCCTTTTCCTTCAATAATTATTGCTTCTTTACCGTTTACGGTTCCAGCTCCACTGAGCACAAATATTGTTTCTACGGGTAATGATATATCGCGCATTGTAAAAGAGCCTTTAGAAATATAGCTTGTGTCTTGTAAACTTACTTCTTTTACTTCGTAGCGCATTTTTGGAAATTTGGACTCATCGAAAAATGTATTGTCTGAGCGTATGTTTTTGTCACGTGTTTTATTGAATGTAGAAATAGCCGCAATTGGTATTTCGATATCCATGAATGTCTTTGAATAGTCTTCTTCAATAACCAAAGCACCCGTAAAATTTTTAAAAAATCCATCAGTAATAGATTCGCTTCCAACTACTTGAAATTCTATAATCGAAACCGTGCTGTCTAAAATCCATTTTCCTTGATATTGGCTAAGGTCATTGAGATTGGTTTCTATAAGTTCGCCAGTATTATTGGTGAAGCTTAGTTTTTTGAGATTGTATTCAATTTTGTCCTCTTGAATTTGAATTTCAACTGCTTGTTTGTCATGCTCAAGATGTGGCGCAAGGAGCAGGGCGCTCCCAATTACAATTGACAGACCACCATAAGCTCTGTTTTCAAAGATTTGATTGAGGAATGGAAGCGCAATTGCAGCACCTAAAAGCGAAGCAGATAGTGATAAGCGCCCTCCAAAGGCTTCATAAACGAAGAATAGCAGACCGCTGATTCCAAGAAAAACTATTGGCGCTGCAACGGACTTTATTAGAAGTATTTTAGAAAATAATCCTTCCGATTCTGAAGCCCAAGTGGAGCAAAGTGCTGAAACAAAAAGAGCCGTAATGCCGAAAATCAAACCAGTAATCATCTGGTACTGTCCCATTGATATTTCAGTGCTATAGGAGTCGTAAAACTTGTTGAATATAAATAAAGTTAGGAGCATTAAAACTAAAGATGGAAAGTGTTTTTGACCATTTAAATTGTAGCCTCTAAACATCAAGGCACTCACAAAAATGCCCATCGCTAAGAAATAGATGGACATTCGACCCAATATAAAATTACTCATCAATACAGAAAAGCCAACCAAAACCAAGCTGATTAAAAGTGAAATAAGTTGTTTGTGTGTTTGAAAGGCGGTCTCTCTTGGAGGAGCGAAATTGGAAATAAAAATACTCAAAAAGTGAATTATTAGGGGCAATACAACACCAATTCCAGTTATTTGAACGTACTTTAGAGCCATGCTTTTCTCGCCTTCCGCAGCTTCTGGTAATAGGAAGAACGCTAATGGAAATATTAACACGATCCAAGAGAGGAAGCGCCAATTTTTCTTCATCATAGTCCAAGCGTAAATTAGCGAAAGAATTAGCAAAATCTTTGAAATCATCAAGGGTTTATCAGCCAAGATTTCCTTTATCTCTAATTTTTCGTGAAATCCCAAAACGCCTAATATGAAGAGATTGATAACTGTGATTATGGCAATAACTATTGGGGAATCAGCTTTTTTTCTAGTGTATAGTAGGTATAAAACTCCTGCGAGTATGAGCATTGAAACAATTATTGTTGTTGACATTGCGAAAATTTTATTTGAATTGAATTCCTTTGTTCTACAAATATATTGCAATTTTGTGGGATTAATCGAGAATTTAACTCTTATTTCATGCGCACTAAAAATTCGTTTTCAAGGTATTTCTGCTTGTTAGCCTTGCTGATTAACACCTTATTCTCCTGTGGACCCTCCATTCATGTTTCTACAGTTGATGTTGCCTCTACGAGCAGCTACAAGTATGCTCAGGTAGAACCTTCAATTGCCATCAATCCAAAAAATCCGAATGAAATTATTGCTGGCTCGGTACTCAATGACTATTATTTTTCATCAAATGGTGGACAAACGTGGAACGCATTTAGCTTAACATCTCCTTATGGTGTGAATGGAGATCCCGTGGTGCTCATTGACAATCAAGGTCACTATTACTATTTTCATCTCTCTAATTCTGAAAATGGCACTTTACTCGATAGAATTGTTTGTCAGCGTGCATCTGACATTGCTTCTCCACTAACTACAGTGGGGCATACCGAGGTGAATGGAAAAATGCACGACAAACATTGGGCTGCCATTGATCCAAATTCTGGAACTATTCACATGGCTTGGACCCAGTTTGATAAATACGAATCGAAAGAACTTGGAGACTCTTCTGTAATTGTTTATGCTCAATCTAAGGATTTTGGTAGTACTTGGTCATCACCGAAACGAATTTCAAAATTGGCTGGAAATTGTTTGGATGATAGTGGAACCATAGAGGGTGTGAGTATCTGCTTAGGATTGGATGGCACCGTTTTCGTTTCTTATTGCCTCAATGAAAAGATTTACATAAACCTTTCTGTTGACAATGGTGAGCAGTGGTTTGCCGAAGATTTTCAGGTAGCCACTCAGCCCGGCGGTTGGGATTTTGATGTTCCAGGAATTTACCGTGTGAATGGTTTTCCGAGTTTACAATTGGATGCTAGTAATTCTGATTACCGAGGCCGATTGTATCTCTCTTGGTCTGACCAAAGAAATGGCAAAGACAATACCGACGTTTGGTTAGTTTATTCAGATGACCAAGGGCGAACATGGTCTGAACTGAAAAAAGTGAATAATGATTTTGGGAGTAGGCAGCAATTCATGAGTACAATGCGTGTGGATCCGAAGACAGGACATATTGTCGCCCTTTTCTATGACCGACGAGACCATGAAAATTGGGAAACAGATGTATTTTTCGCCTACTCAAAAGACGGTGGAGCGACATTTAAAAACATAAAGTTGAATAAAACAGCCTTCACGCCAGATCCAGAAATGTTCTTTGGAGATTATCTGGCTATTGATATTCAAAAGGATATGGTTCATGCCATGTGGCCCGAAATGCGCAACAAAAAGATCAGTCTGAAACACGCTCGAATTGGCTTGAAAAAGAGAGTAAACTCGAATGCTAAGTCCAAAATGTGATTCTATTACAAACAATTTTTGTGAGTGATGATTTTAAACTCAAATATCTCGAAATGTTGGAATTGAGTTATAATAAACTGGGATAGTGCTCATCCTAAGTTCATTTTTCAGACCTTAATCCTTGCTTACCGCTCAGGTTTTTAAGATTTTTTTTCTTTTAAAGATGGTTTAACAGTCTTTTCGCTACTTCTTATTTTAAACTTAGTATTTCTTATTTCTCATTTTCCCTACCTTTGCACTGCTTTTAAAAGAAATATGACTACACTTTCGGAAAGAGTAATTCAAATGGAGGAGTCGGCTACGCTTGCTATGTCTAGAATTACACGAGAACTCAAGGCCCAAGGAAAAGATATTGTATCGCTCACCCTTGGAGAGCCTGATTTTAATACGCCTGATTTTATAAAAGATGCTGCTGTTCAGGCCATACGCGATAATTTTTCGTTCTACACGCCTGTTTCAGGTTACCTTGATTTAAGAGAAAGCATTTGCGAAAAATTACTTCGCGACAATGGCTTACAGTATGCCCCTGACCAAATTGTTGTTTCAACAGGTGCAAAGCAGAGTATTGCAAATGTGGTTATGGCCATGATTAATCCAGGTGATGAGGTGATTATCCCTGCGCCTTATTGGGTTTCATACAGCGAAATTGTAAAATTGGCTTGTGGTATTCCTATCGTTTTGGATACAGATATCAGCACAGATTTTAAAATAACTCCAGAGCAATTCCGCGCTTCTATAACGCCTCGAACCAAGATGATGATTTATTCTTCACCTTGCAATCCTTCAGGAACGGTTTATTCGAAAGAGGAATTGGAGTCTTGGGTTGAAATCATAAAAACCTCAGGTATTTTCGTGATTTCGGATGAAATTTATGAGCATATTAATTTCGTTGGTGGACATACAAGTTTGGCCATTTTTGATGAGATCAAAGATCAAGTGATTACCATTAACGGTGTTTCAAAAGCTTGGGCTATGACGGGATGGCGTTTGGGTTACTTAGCGGCTTCTAAAGAAATTGCTTTGGCTTGTGATAAAATACAAGGACAGTTTACCAGTGCCACTTGCTCTATTACGCAACGCGCAGTAATTGCTGCTATGAAAGCTGACCCCGCCGTGCTTAAAGAGATGGTTGCCGCTTACAAAAGTAGACGTGATTTGGTGCTTTCTTATTTGAATAAAATTGATGGTCTCAAAACCAATATTCCAGATGGGGCATTTTATTTGTTTCCAGACGTTTCTTCGTATTTCGGTAAGTCACATAATGGATTCGTAATAAACTCAGCTGAGGATTTGACCAAATATATTTTGAGTGAAGGATTGGTATCTTTGGTTCACGGTGAGGCATTTGGAAATAATTATTGTATCCGAATCTCTTATGCTACCTCTGAGGAAAATCTAGTGAAAGCCATGGAGCGCTTAACCGATTGTTTGAATAAATTAAATTAATGAACAGCATTTCTTCATATTTCACCGCATTTGAAGGCAAGAAAGTTCTTGTGCTAGGTGATGTGATGCTCGACTCATACATCCGTGGCGATGTGCAGCGCGTTTCTCCAGAGGCTCCAGTTCCTATTGTGAGTTTTACCTCAAGAGATGAACGTTTGGGTGGTGCTGCTAATGTTGCGTTGAATCTTGTGGCACTTGGAGCCAAACCAATTTTGTGTTCTATCATTGGCAACGATGAAGAGGGCAAAAGATTGCTTGATGAGGCTCAAAATAGACAAGTTGATACCGCAGGAATTGTATTGGTGAACGATAGACAAACAACTGTGAAAACGCGTGTAATTGGCAACAACCAACAGCTGCTTCGTGTGGATAAAGAACAGACCAATGATATAAATTTAGATCAACAAGAAGCGCTCTTTCAACGCGTTGAAATGTTGATTAGTTCTTCAAATATTGATGCGTTAATTTTTGAGGATTACAACAAAGGTTTGCTTACCACATCATTGATTGAAAGAGTAATTGCGCTGTGCAATGCACATCATGTTTTGACAACGGTGGACCCCAAAAAGATCAATTTCTTGGCTTATAAAAATGTGTCGCTGTTTAAACCCAATTTAAAAGAACTTAAAGAAGGTTTAGATGTGCAATTTGATTTTGAGCGCGGACAGACTTTTGAGAATTCGGTTGATCAGTTGCGCGAACTTCTTAATGCTGATTTGCTTTTTGTTACTTTATCAGAACATGGTGTTTATATGCGATCAAAGGATATCGGAACATACGTGAATGCCCACCGCAGGGCCATAAGAGATGTTTCTGGTGCTGGCGATACGGTAATTGCAGTTGCTACGCTTTGCCTGATTGCTGGTATGTCTTCAATTGAAATTGCCGAGGTGGCAAACATTGCGGGAGGCTTGGTCTGTGAAAAATCTGGCGTAGTTTCTATTGATTTGGATGAACTAAAGTCTGAAGTTTTACGTTTATCGTTATAGCATTTTTGGAAAAAAATTACAATGACTAAAAACATGTCAAATAATCCAGTTGAAAAAATTAAACCTTATGGCGATTCTTCTAAATCTAAAAAAGAAGAAGTAGCTCAAATGTTCGACAATATTTCTGGCAATTATGACCGATTGAATCGTATGATTTCTTTTGGTGCAGATTTAAAATGGAGAAAAAAAGTATTGAAAATGGTGACTGATGCCAACTCTAAAAATATTTTAGATATTGCAACAGGTACGGGCGACTTAGCGATTTTATTTGCACAAACTAAGGCTGAAAGAATTGTTGGACTCGATATTTCCGAAGGCATGCTGAATGTTGGTCGCGAAAAAATTAAGAATTTGAATTTAGATTCGCGCATTGAGATGATAGTTGGTGATTCTGAGAATCTGCCTTTTGCAGATGAGTCTTTTGACATGGTAACTGTATCTTTTGGAATCCGCAATTTTGAGAACTTGCAAAAAGGTTTGAGAGAAATTTTACGCGTATTGTCCAAAAATGGTCAGCTGATTGTTCTAGAAACCTCAGTTCCAGATAAATTTCCTTTCAAACAAGGTTACAAATTTCATAGCCGTGTAATTTTACCGTTTTTGGGTAAAATGTTTTCCAAGGACAAACGCGCTTATAGCTATTTATCCGAATCTGCAAGCGCTTTTCCTTATGGTCAAAAACTTTGTGATATTTTTGATGCAGTTGGATTTAGCAAAGCTGCGTTTTCCAAACAAACCATGGGTGTTGCAACGATTTATCAAGTAATGAAATAGGTGAAAAGTACATTTTACATAGCGTTTATTGGTGTCCTGACCTTTCTTAATCCAAGTTTTGGTCAAAAATATCGGGCTCCTAACTACAAGAAATTTGACAGCCGTTTGCTGCACTTTGGCTTTACTTTGGGCATGAATAGTTCGAATATATTGGCTGTGCCTACAACAAATCCGAATCTCACGCCGGGACTTATGAATACAGAGGTCAATGGTAATCCTGGTTTCAATCTGGGGTTTATCGGAAGTTTAAAACTTGGGCACCCAACACTGACTTTACGCTTTGTGCCTTCCCTTTCTTTTCAAGCTAAAGATGTTTTATATTTTTACTTTGACGAGCCCAACGATCCTGTAAAATCTACAATTGAATCAACGATTCTGGATTTCCCATTGTTGTTAAAATACAGAACCTTGCGCTACAATAATTTTGCCGCATATTTTATTGGTGGCATGCAATATTCCTTGGATTTGCAAAGTAAGCAACGCATTCCTCAAAATCCGGCAGCCCCATTTCTTAAGTTGAATCGACATGACTTTCAAGCTCAAATCGGCATTGGCGTAGACTTTTTCCTTCCTTATTTTAAGTTCGGTTTGGAAATCAAAATGTCTCATGGAATTATGAATTCGTTGATCCGAGACAATACTGTTTTGTCTAATCCTTTTGATCGTTTCTACAACCGTGTCATTTGGTTTAGTATGACATTTGAGGGCTAATGATTTCTGAGCTACATTTGGTCGCTTTGCCTGAGGAATTTGCCAATAAGGAGGTTTTAAAACAGAAAATTGCAGATGCATTAGTGCTTCAAGATGATTTTGCTTTTCGTGTCCTCAAACGCTCTATTGATGCCAGAAAGAATCCAGTAAAGTATCAGCTCAAAATTGAAGTTTATCAAGGAGAAAGCATTCCTGAGCGAACACGTACTTTTCTGAATTGTGATGTGAGCAACGCCACTCAAATTGCCATAGTAGGTGCAGGTCCTGCAGGATTATTTGCCGCCTTGAAAGCGATTGAATTAGGTCTAAAGCCGATTTTATTTGAACGCGGAAAGGATGTTCGCTCGCGCCGTAGAGATTTGGCAAAAATCCATAAAGAGCACATCATTAATCCAGACTCGAACTACTGCTTTGGAGAAGGAGGCGCTGGCACATATTCTGATGGAAAGTTGTACACACGGTCTAAAAAGCGTGGAAATGTAGCACAGGTACTCAATTGGTTTGTTGATTTTGGTGCCTCCGATGATATTTTAGTTGATGCGCATCCACATATCGGTACCAATCGATTGCCAGGAATTATTCGAGAGATGCGAGAAACCATAATTGCTTGTGGTGGTGAGGTTCATTTTGACGCTAAAGTGACTGATTTGATTATAAATAAAAATAGAATTTCAGGGCTAATTTTCAATGAGCATGAACAATTTTTGTGCGAACATTTGATTTTAGCAACGGGTCATTCAGCTCGTGATATTTTTTATTTGCTGCATAATAAGGGCATTGAAATATTGGCGAAACCTTTTGCTTTAGGTGTTCGTATCGAACATCCCCAAACACTCATTGATCAGATACAATATCATGGTTGTGCAACTGAAGATTTACTACCTCCCTCTAGTTATGCTTGGGTTGAGCAGGTGCGAGGTATGGGAGTTTATTCATTTTGCATGTGCCCTGGCGGAATTGTTGCGCCTTGTGCCACCGAGCCAAATGAAGTCGTAACGAATGGTTGGTCGCCATCCAAAAGAAACAATCCTTTTGCCAATTCGGGTATTGTTGTTCAAGTTGGACCTAAAGATTTACCTGGTGACCCAAACGATCCATTTATTTGCCTCAATTATCAGAAGTCGGTTGAACAAAAATGTTGGGAAGCAGCAGGAAAAACACAAGCTGTTCCAGCGCAACGTTTGACTGATTTTATCGGTTTTAAAAAATCCAAAGATTTACCCAAATCATCTTATCAACCGGGCATTGTATCTGTGAATTTACATGATGTTCTCCCTGAATTGGTAGCCTCTCGATTAAGAGAAGCTTTCGTAGCTTTTGGTAAGAAAATGAAGGGCTACGTTACAGAAGATGCGGTTCTTCATGCTCCCGAATCTCGAACTTCTTCGCCCATTCAGATTCCTAGAAATCCAGAAACGCTAGAACATGTCCAAATTGTTGGTCTTTATCCATGTGGAGAAGGAGCAGGATACGCTGGAGGAATTGTTTCCGCGGCCATTGACGGCATGAAATGTGTGGAGAAAATTGCAGAAAAGATACTAAATAAGGATTTCTAGATTATCCTTTAAATAAAGCATTAAACCCTGCTCTGATTTTCTTTCTGAAAAGAAGAAAAAGAATGATATAGGGTGTGATCATCAGCATCATAATTCCTGTGTTGATGGTTCTTCCAAAAGACACTTCTTCCTCCATATTTGACTCAACATTGGCTTTGCACATAGCGCATTGACCGAAAGATAAATCAATAAAAAATAGGACAATAATCAAGACGACAATCCAACGCGTTTTCATGATACAAATTTTACTGTACAAAGATAAATTAAACTAAGGTGTCTTGATGATTTTTTGTTCATGAATTTTGTCATCATTTGCATAAATCACAATATGGTATAGCCCTTGAGCCAATGATTCCATCGTGAAGACGAGTTGATTCATGCCTTGATTGGCATTTTGCTCCAAAAGTATATCCACTAAATTTCCAGCATTGTCAAAAAGCTTGGCACGAATCACCGGAGTTCCTGTAACTTTGAAAAGAACTACAGCGTAATCTGAACTTGGATTTGGAAATACTATAAAGTCTCCAATTTCGTCAGAAAATTCTGGGCTGAATTTAGCCGTAGCGGTGCATCCACGCGCATCAATGACCGTACATTCGATTTCTTCATCCACACAAAATGGACCATAGGAATCGGAGCTCGGTGAGGTCAAAGAATCCCAGTAAAGCTCATATGGAGGAATGCCGCCAGAAGGGCTTGCTGTAATATAATTGTTGCATACTTGTAAGTCAGAATTCAAGGAAAATGTAAGCGCCAATTTTGAACTATCAGGACTTCCTAGCTGCACGCCAAACCCAGTGTTTCTCTCGTCGGAAAGAACATGATAAGTAAACGAAAAAACGCTTCCTGGTTGGTCAAATATTCTTTGCAAACCTGTGTAATCTCCCCAACGCTCATATCCACCAGGTAATCTATCCACGATATTATCACCTTCTCGGATTACCAAAACTTCAGATGTATTTCTGTCGTTATCTACAAAAACCGTCGCTGCTCCTGGAAAAACTGTAGGCGCACTGTAAAGGAAATTAATAATGACCTCTCTGTCGCACAATTCGTTGCCAGACCATGCAATATTTGGATAAGCAAAATCACGAACCTCATCACTAATAATATTCCCAGTCACAGCCAGACCGTCTTGCCAAGTGATTCGACCGTGATAAATGGCAGAAAAACCAGTGTTTGGATCAACGGTGTTCCCTACAAATTGTATTTCATCTTCAAACATAATGGCACCCAAAACTCTAGCGTCATTCGTTTGGAGTCCTAAAGTAGGGTCGTCTGTATTGGTGTCGGATTGTCTGGCATTTGGAGGGACGCCATAAGATACATTGGTCGTTAGAGCTTCTACTTGAATAGCTTCATCAACCAAATGCACATAAAAAATAGTATCATTAGAAATATCAAAATTTCTGTTAGAAAGTAAAACCAATTCACTTGCAGTGCCATCAGTACCGTTCACAGGATGTAAGTTTCGCACAAATTTATTGTCGTATTTGATGTCGTAAAAAAGCGTTGCGCTGATGTCAGTAGCTCCTTCAAAAGCAGCTGCTTTGTCCATTTCCCAAATGACAGATCCATCAAAACCAACTTGCCAAGAAACATCAGGGATGATCAGGTTTGCCGTATAATATACTTTGTTTGCTGTGATAGACAAACAGGGGAAATCGGTCCAACGATTGTTGTCTAGCGGATTGCCAGGAAGCTCATATACATACCACGGGTCTGCGGGATTATTCGTTGAACTGAAACACATGATTATGCGGCTGGTGCTAGGTGAAGAATCTTTTAAAAATGTTAATATGAAACGGTCTTGTATCGGGTCGTATAAAACTTTAGGGTCATAAAAAGATCCCAAAGTAGGCGTGGATGAATACATATTTGAAAGCGTGATGTTGTGGCTTTCGAAAACAGGTGTATTTGTCTTGGTATCGTAAGCATAAACATGCGAATTGATACATGCTACCACGATTCCATCTTTAGAAATGGCGGATGTGTTATCACTTGGAATACCACCGATGAGTGTTTGAATACTGCCATTAGATAATTTCCTTGTGGGAATAAAGCCGTCAGATTCTATAATCGGTTGCGGTGTATTTCGTTCGCCTGTTTTAGTAGGACTAGTTTTCTTGTTGGCTTCCCAATAGGTCTTAGCTAGAATTTTTTGTTGCATTAAGAATGAACGATAGCTCGAGCCATTTGGCGATGGTTGCTCGATATTGACTAGTTGAGCACCATAGTTATCGTTCTTTATACTTTTTGGGGAAATAGTGTTTACCTTGGTTATGGAGAAACTCTTTTTTTGTTCCGTTTGTTGAGTCAATGCCGTAAAAGAAAACAAAATAAATGCGCAAATAGTAAGATGTTTTATGTTTTTCATAACCTATAGATTTAAAGCGCTAAAGTAATAAAAATATGTGTTTTTACTTATAGCAATTCAGGAGAATATCAATGCAAAAAGTACTTAAGTAAAAAAATACATCCCGTTCAATGATTAATGAATAAATTTTTTTAGCTTTGAACAAAACAAAGAACAAATGGCTACCGTATTTGAAACCAGACTTATAGGGAACATAGGTAAAGATGCAACTATCAGAGAAATGGAAAGAGGTGTAATCGCCATTAACTTCCCTGTTGCCCACAATAAAAATTGGCGCGATAAGCGAACGGGAGAAACGAAAACGAAAACCACATGGGTTAATTGTACCATTTGGAAACGTGATGGTTCAAATATGCGCATTCTTGACTATCTAAAAAAAGGTACGCTCGTAGAGCTTGTCGGAACCCCTTTCGCTAAAGGTTATATGCAGGAAGATTCTACAATTCGCACAGAAATTCGATTGAATGTTTCGAAAACAAATATTTTGCGCCCGTGCCGCTCGACTTCCCCAGATGAGGATTATGTTGCCGAAGGGTCTTATGATGATACAATCATTAGCGATGACGATGACGACTTTGGCTTTGATGATTTGTAATTGATTGTCAAGAAGATGCGATTTTTTGCATAAAAAATCTCCGTTTTTTCTTGTCCGTAATGATTTTTATATATTTTTGCACTCGCTAAACAGATAGCAATTCCTCCTTAGCTCAGTTGGTTAGAGCATCTGACTGTTAATCAGAGGGTCCTTGGTTCGAGCCCAAGAGGAGGAGCCAAAAAAGCCAAACATTGTTTGGCTTTTTTGTTTTAAAAGAAGTCACAATATGTACTACGTTTATATATTACATTCGAAAAAGCTTTGCAAATATTACGTTGGTTATACTGAGAATCCATTGTTGCGTTTGGCTTATCATAATTCTGATTCTAATCGAATTTGGACAAAGCGGGGTCAACCATGGGAGTTGATTCAAAAGTTTCCATTTGAAACGAAGATAGAGGCATTAAAGTCAGAAAAGTTTATAAAGAATCAGAAGAGTTCAATTTTTATAGAGAAGATAGTAAAGCAGGGTTATTTGTGAAAATGTTAGAGCATGTGATCCCGACAAATCGGGAAGGGTCCTTGGTTCGAGCCCAAAGCTTGTCCCGATTTTTTTTCGGGAAGGAGGAGCCAAAAAAGCCAAACATTGTTTGGCTTTTTTGTTTTAAAAGAAGTCACAATATGTACTACGTTTATATATTACATTCGAAAAAGCTTTGCAAATATTACGTTGGTTATACCTTTACTAAGATCATCACTTGTCCATCTACGCTAATTTCCGCTCCGGCTACAATCTTTGCTCGTATACGATTTTCAATAGCGCCATTGTGTTCAATGACTCCATCTAAAATCAGGTTTTTTGCCTGACCGCCAGTTTCCGCCAAATTGAGGGTTTTCAACAATTTGTTAAGTTCGATAAATGGTTTTCCTTTCAAGTGAAACTCAATTTGCTCAATCTTTTTTGACATATTTTTGGAAGATTTGGTTTACTATATCTGGTGCAAGAGTGAATGCATTTGCTGCGTTATTGGCTATATCTATCTCGGCTAGTTCAAGCAATTTTTCGAATTCTTCTATTTTTTTGAAGCGAATAATGAGTTCATTTCGAACTAGGGTATCCAGCCAATATTTTTGTTGATTGAGCCTATTTCTTTCAAACCATCCGTTTATTTTAGTAAGGTTGACAAAAGATTCCATTTCTGTCCAAATGGTGTCCAAACCAAGATTTTCATACGCACTGCATGTTTGTGCTTTTGGTATCCATTGGTTTTCATTTGCAGGAAAAAGATGCAAAGCATTTTTATATTCTGCCGCTGCATACTTAGCAGGCTTGATGTTATTGCCATCGGCTTTTGTAATCACCAACAAATCCGCAAGTTCCATTATTCCGCGTTTTATTCCTTGTAATTCATCGCCAGCCCCTGAAAGCATCAACAAAAGGAAGAAATCTACGCTTTGTTTTACCATGGTTTCTGATTGTCCAACGCCAACAGTTTCTACAAGAATCACATCATAGCCAGCCGCTTCGCACAATCTTATGCTTTCATTTGTACTTCGTGCCAATCCGCCCAAGGTGCCGCCTGATGGAGAAGGTCTGATAAACACGCTATCGTTGATTGACAATTGATTCATGCGAGTTTTATCTCCTAAAATACTGCCTTTGTTTTTTTCACTTGAGGGGTCAACGGCTAAAACTGCAACTCTTTTGCCCAAAGAAACCAGATACAAACCAAAGGATTCTATAAAAGTGCTTTTCCCAACACCCGGAACTCCTGTAATGCCAATTCTTAAGGCCTTTCCTTGTGCTTGTTTGGTTTGGTTTAAAAGTTTAAGTGCTAGGGGTCTATCGTTTGCATTTGTGCTTTCTACTCTTGTAATCGCCTGGCCTAAAGCATCGCGGTCTCCGTTCAAAACTCCCTGAACTAAGTCAGAGATATCCAAAGCGCGTTTTGCTTTTCGCGTTTTAAGCCATTTTTCACGTTGTTTCGAGTCCATCTCTTAATACAATTGATGCGTAAAAATAGGTATTTTTGCTCTTTGAACACGTATGAAGAAAATTGGACTGATTTCCGACACTCACGGCGACTTAGATGAGAGAGTTTACAAATATTTGGTCGATGTCGATGAAATTTGGCATGCGGGCGATATTGGCACAATCGAGCTTTTAGACGAATTGGATAAATTTAAGTCCACCCGTGCTGTTTATGGTAATATTGATGGCGCAGAAATTAGGGTAGAAACTAAAGAATTTGAGGTGTTTTATGTCGAAAACAAAAAGGTGCTCATCGTTCACATTGCAGGTCGACCAGGTCGTTATAACCAGCATGCCTATCAGAAAATTTTAGCTGAAAAACCAGACATAGTGGTTTGCGGACATTCTCACATTTGCTTGGTGCAGTTCGATAAAAACATCAATGCCTTGTGGATGAATCCTGGAGCATGCGGTATCAAAGGCTTCCACAAAGTTAAAACGTTACTTCGCTTTGAAATTGATGGTGATAAGATTCAGAATTTGGAAGTTGTGGAGTGGGAACGGTGATTGCCTTTTGCCGAATGGGTTGGTTGTTATTCGCTTGTTTTGACTTGCGAAGTAGAAATCGATTTCAATATAACAAATGCGCGCTAATCTGCTAAATCTGCGTTCTATATCCTAAAACGCGGCCTACATCCCAAAAACCTCTTCCCCCATAATAAATGTCCTGAGGACATAATTTTTTGTGAAGTCGGAATAATCTTCCAAGGCTTGATTGAGGATGATGAAATTGGCGTATTTCTGAGGTTCTAAACTGCCTTTCATGCGCTCTTGAAACGAGGCTAAAGCTGCCCAGAGTGTCATTCCTTTAAGGCAATCTGAGGCTGAAATGGCTTCTTGCATTTCATAACCTTCTTTGGGTTGGAGGTCAGCATTTTGGCGTTTCACAGCTGCCTGAAAAGTGAGGAAGGGATTATACGATTCAACGGGAAAATCGGTACCAATGGCCAGCAGTTTCGCTTTATCAAGCAGGGTTTTGTAGATGTATGCGTGTTTTTCTCGTTCTTTGCCAAGGCGATCTCCCACAAAACGCATGTCGCTTACAGCATGAGTAGGTTGAACAGATGGAATTATGCCAGTGCCATCAAAAAACTGCAAATCGCTCGGGTTTACCACTTGTGCGTGCTCAATTCTCCAGCGGTGATCAGGTTTGCCTTTGGTCATATCAGTCATCATTTTCAAAACGCTGCGGTTGGTGGAATCACCAATGCAATGCACGTTGAGTTGGTAACCCGTATTGATAGCAATTTCCGCAATTTTTCTGATAGAATCCAACGAGCTGAGCATAAAGCCGTGCGAATTTGGCGCATCGTGGTAAGGTTGAATTAAACAAGCGCCACGTGAGCCTAGAGCGCCATCGCCAATCACCTTGAATGAGCGCACAATCAGATGCTCCGATTCGTAGTAGCCTTCGTTCATTGCAAACGCCACTTCTTCTTTACCCGGAAAAAGCATTGCATAAATGGTGATTTTCAACTGACCCTCTTTTTCCAACGCTTGCAAAAGTTTCATTTGGGGTAGAGTGATACCCGCTTCATGTACATCCGTAATGCCAAATTCCAACAGCTCTTCTTGGATTTCCAAAATTGCTTTTTTGATTAGTTTATCACTCGTTTTTGGTAAGATTGATTTGAATAAATCGATAGCATTGTCTAGTATTATACCCGTTAAAAAGCCTTCTGCGTTTTTCAATATTTCTCCCCCTGAAACACTCAAAGATGGGGAAATGCCAACTTGCTTTATCGCTGCTTCATTCACCAAAATAGCGTGTTCATCGACGCGGTAAAGAATCACTGGTACATCTGTGAAAATGGCGTTCAATTTCTCATTTGATGGTAAATTTTTATTTTGCCAGAGCGATTGGTCCCAGCCACGCCCCACCAATACTTTTGGATTGTATTGGGCCTGGTATTTCTCCAAACGGTTAATGACCTCGTTCATGGACTCGCTACCTGTCAAATCACAAGTGAGTCGCTTTTCTGCTGACCAAAACAAGTGCCCGTGCGCATCTGAAAAACTTGGATAAATATGCTTCGACTCTACGTCAATGGCTTTTCCCCGATATTTATTCAAAATCTCGCGCTCTGGACCCAATTCTACGATAATTCCATCTTTAATTGCCATCGCTTCATAAACATGGTTGTAGCGGTTACCCGAATGAATGTTTGCATTGTGGATGATTAAATCAACTTCTTGTCCTTTGAAGCAGGACGAGAGGACGGTGATCAGGGCAAGGAAGGAAAGTGTTCTTTTCATTTTAAGTATCTTTTAAAATCCATAATCTCACCAATAATTCTGATGATCTCAATTTCTTTGTCGCTTAATATTCTATAAAAAATAATTTGGTTGAGTGCTTTTGCTCCTAGCAAGTCAGGTGTGATTTCTTCGTACGTTTTTCCATTTTTTCCATTTTTTGCCAGCAGATTACAAAATGAAATAATGCGATCAGAGTAGCTATAAGCTTTAACTTCGCCCCACAGAGAAAAGCTATAATGATAAATTTGAGTCAAATCTTCAACTGCTTTTTTGGCAAAACGTACTTTAGCCATTGTTTTTCAACTGGTTCTAGAGTTGTTTTAAATGCTCAACTGGGTTGAAGTCTTCAGCAATTCCACTATTTATTCCCTCTTCAATCACATTTTTTAAATACTGAATTTTTTGATTTTCTTCTTCAAGCAATCTCAATCCAGCTCGAATAACTTCACTGGCATTTTTGAAACGACCCTCTTGTACTTTATTACCAACAAACCCTTCAAAATATTCGTTCAATGAAATGGACGTGTTGCGTCCCATATTTTACGATTTTAAGTTCAAAGTTACCAAATTTTGTAACTGTTCAAAGAAAGCATCAAGATTTTTATCGCGACAATTCACTTCCTTACCAAATTCGTCACATTGGCTTGAGCGGTCGGCACAATTACCAAATCATTGATGTTGACATGCGCAGGTCGGCTAAGCGCAAACCAAATCGTTTCTGCAATGTCCTCAGCCATCAATGGGTCGAAGCCATCATAAATAGCTTTGGCGGCATCTGTATCGCCTTTCAAACGAACGATAGAAAATTCTGTTTCAGCAGCGCCTGGTGCTACATTAGTAACTTTAATGTTAAAAGGCAACAAATCAATACGCATCGAACGTGAAAGCGCATCAACCGCATGCTTACTAGCGCAATAGACGTTACCATTTTGATACACTTCTTTGCCTGCAATGGAAGCGATATTCACTATGTGTCCAGACATTTTTTCTTTCAACACAGGCACAACTAAGCGTGTCATGTAGAGCAAACCTTTCACATTGGTGTCAATCATAAGGTCCCAATCATGGACGTCACCTTCGTGAATCGGAGAGCGTCCAGATGCCAAACCTGCATTGTTGATTAATACGGATACGTTATTTTTAATTTCTAAATTTAAAGAATTCCAAGCTTTTTCGCAGGCCTTATAATCCTGGATATCAAAATTGAGTACATGCACGGTCACATCATACTTTTCAGATAGTTCATTTTTCAGTGTCTCCAATCGTTCGATTCGTCGCCCTGTTAATATTAAATTCCAACCATGTTTTGCCAAAAGCTGAGCGGTAGCTTTACCAATTCCTGCTGTAGCTCCAGTAATTAAAGCGGTTTTTGTCATATCAAGTGAATTTTTGCTGTTTTTTTTGTGGAAACAAAAGTAAGTAACTTGCCGCGATGAGTGACAAAGTTATTGGTAATTTATATCGAATTATGGCGCCTAAAACGGGCGTTATCCAACCAATAATTAAAGCTATCAATAGACAGGCAACACCCAAGAAAATGATGACTTTTACATGGTTCGTTCCACGAATTTTAGTCAACGCAAACATTGTCAAAGCCAATAATAAATAGCTCTCTAACACAAAATACCATTTGCTGAGCGATTTGGGCGGGTCATTGGGCAAAGGTCTGAATAGCGTATTGAAAAGCGCATTTGGAATAGTTTTGACGAGATTTGAACATTTTCCATCGATGACTTTCAATGGAATATAACTTCCACTTTGGTGTAATTGGTGCAAAACATAAAATTCATGTTTGCTTGGCGCGATGTTTATTGCTTCTGATTTTGAACCATGAATGCGTTTTTCAACTTGTATAGGTTCTGAAATTACAGCATAAAAATTGCGATTATCGGCTTCCGTGATTTGTATATGAATCGTATCTTGGTCTTCGATACGAACTGCCGAACCATTGAATTCTAACCAAATGCCACCTTCTGCCAAGTTGATAAAATCGAACTGCTTTTGTGAAATAGATTGCGTGATTCTAGATTGCGTGAAATAGGCTGCCAGACCAATACTCAAAGCGAACAAAGCCAAGCTTGCTATGCGCCAAACTTTATTTTGCTGCATCATCAAAATGTAGACGACCCATGAAAAAAGGAAAGCCGCACCCACATAAGGTTTGAATAAAAACAGAATCAGCAATCCGATTAAGGTGCTGAAATGAATATGCCTACCCGTGAGTATATTGCGCATCACCAAGCCTAAACCGAAAAGTAGAAAAGCTTCTTTACTTAAATTTGCTGTCCACAAAAGTGTGCTTGGCAAAAAAAAGATAAGCACAAATAGCCAGTTTTTCCGAGAGGCTGTGTTCTGCGTGAGACCCTCATAAATCCAGCGAAGTCCTAGCAAACAAATCAAAATATTAAACAACAAAACCACCCTAGGGTTGTTAAACGCCATCCAATGAAAAATAGCGTTCACCCGAATCACATTGCGCGTGTCGCTGAACATCCAGCCTTTGTCGTGGCTCCAATATGTAGTAGACGAAAGATATTGTTCGTTCAAACTTTGTACATCACCAAACCCAAAGAATATTTGAAAAAAATCACTTGGATTTTTATAAATCACCCGACTCAAAACCTCTGCATCGTTCATGTAGTGGGCGCTGTCGATCATTGTGGTATAAGGAAAAGCAAAGAAATACAGAGCGACACCCAACTTCACAACGAAAGATATGTACATTCCTAAACCACCGAATGCAGTTGTATTGAAGAAATTCAATTTCTTCAGGAGGAGGAAGAGGAGGATGGTGTAGATCGAAAAGAGAAGCATGGAGGCAAATGTAGGGAAAATTGTTTTGAGGTAATAAGCAGAGAAACTTCTGAGGATTATAATTTTACAAAAAGATGGAGGTTTGAATAATTTTTCTAGTTTTTCACATATTCTGTTGAAAACTCATACCTTTAAAACACAATAGAAATTGTACTTTTGCAACTTGAAAAATTCGATTCAATGAGTTTAGAAAAATTACACACACCGGCAACGGTAGAGCAAGCCGTAGAATTAGGTTTACGTGCTGATGAATTTGATATGATCAAAGAGATTCTTGGTCGCACTCCTAACTTTACGGAAACTGCTGTGTATTCTGTTATGTGGTCAGAACATTGCTCTTATAAAAACTCCATCTTTTGGTTGAAACAACTACCGAAAGATGGCCCACATTTGTTGGTAAAAGCTGGTGAAGAAAACGCCGGTTTGGTGGATATCGGTGATGGTTTGGGTTGCGCTTTTAAAATTGAGTCGCACAACCACCCGAGTGCTATTGAGCCTTATCAAGGAGCTGCAACAGGTGTTGGAGGAATTAACCGCGACATTTTCACGATGGGGGCACGACCAATTGCTCAGTTGAACTCGCTTCGTTTTGGCGACATCGAAGAAGCACGCACCAAATGGTTGGTCAAAGGCGTGGTCAAAGGCATCGGCGATTATGGCAATGCTTTTGGTATTCCGATTGTTGGTGGTGAGGTGTTTTTCGATAAATCATTTAACCAAAATCCATTGGTGAATGCTTTTTCTGCTGGTATTGTTGAGGCTGGAAAAATGATTTCAGCGAAAGCCAAAGGTATAGGAAATCCTGTGTATATTGTTGGTTCTGCTACAGGAAAAGACGGAATTGCAGGGGCTGCATTTGCCTCAAAAGATATCACCGAAGACTCTGCTAATGATTTGCCATCGGTACAAGTTGGCGACCCATTCCAAGAGAAATTGTTACTCGAGGCTACGATGGAACTTACGAATACAGATGCAGTAGTAGGCATGCAAGACATGGGTGCAGCTGGTATTACTTGCTCCACTTGTGAAATGAGTGCGGGCGGCGGTGTAGGTATGGAAATTTATTTGGACAAAGTGCCAACGCGCCAAGAGAATATGTTGCCTTACGAAATTCTGTTGTCAGAATCTCAAGAGCGTATGTTGGTTGTGGTGCAAAAAGGAAAAGAGCAAATCGTAAAAGATATTTTTGATAAATGGGATTTGCATGCTGAGGAAATTGGCGTTGTTACGGATACAGAACGGGTAAGATATTACATGAATGATGTTTTGGTGGGTGATTTGCCTGCTGAGTCTTTAGTTTTGGGTGGCGGCGCTCCAGTTTATCAACGTGAATATAGAGAGCCTGCTTATTTCCAAGAATATAAGAAGTTCAACATAAATGATGTTGCGCAACCCGAAGATTTGAAACAAGTCGCGATTCATTTGATGAGTCATGTCAATTGCGCTTCTAAGCGTTGGGTTTATGAGCAGTATGATTCAATGGTAGGAACCAAGACAATGACCACCAATAGACCTGCCGACGCGGGTATTGTAAATATTAAAGGCACGAACAAAGCTTTGGCTATGTCTGTGGATTGTAACTCGCGTTATGTGCATGCTGATCCAGAAATTGGAACGGCAATTGCTGTATCTGAGGCGGCGAGAAATATTGTTTGTTCTGGTGGATTTCCTAGCGCAATCACCAATTGCTTGAATTTTGGAAATCCATACAACCCAGAATCTTTTTGGCAGTTTGTGGGCGCAATCAAAGGAATGAGCGCGGCATGTTTAAAATTTGAAACACCAGTTACTGGAGGAAATGTTTCCTTCTATAATCAATCTGTTATCGGAGGAAAAGAAGTTCCTGTTTTCCCTACACCAACCATTGGAATGATAGGGATTGTTCCTGACAAAGAAAATATAATGACCCTAGATTTTAAACAAAAAGGTGATTTAATTTTCTTAATCGGAGACAGCGTGGATGACATTGCTTCATCTGAATATTTGTACTCTTTCCACAAGATTGAAGCATCACCAGCCCCACATTTTGATTTGGATCGCGAATTCTTGGTGCAAGAAGCCATAAAAGGATTGATTGAAAATCGATTAATCAACGCTTGCCACGACTGCTCTGATGGCGGTTTATTCATGACTCTCTCTGAAATGAGCTTCCCCCGCGAATTAGGCTTTGACATTGTTACAGATGCCGAGGTGCGCGAAGATGCATTCCTGTTCGGTGAAGCGCAATCACGAGTGATCGTTACTTTAACAGAAAAGACAGAAGAAGATTTCTTGGAGTTTATGATGGCTACAGGTATTCCATTTACTTTACTCGGGCACGTAACCAAAGGCAAGATGTGTGTCGATGATGAGCATTTCGGATTTGTTCAAGCGTTTAAGGATATTTACGACAATAGCCTTGGATTGAAATTGAAAGGCTAATCCCAAGTCCAAAATAATAATTGATAAATCGCCTTCTTTCGGGGGCGATTTTTTTATTTCACTTTTATAAATGAAACACCGTCAAACATCGGTAAATTAATTTCTACACTTTTAGGTTTTGCACGAAAGGCAATAACACAATCAGAAAATGGTGCTTGGAATTTGGCAGAATAACTCAATGTGCCTTTTGAAGAGCCTTTTTTATCAACATAAGTAGAGAATGATTTATCTTTTATACGCAGCACAATTTTTGATTCATAAACCAACAGAATTACGGTTGTCGGTTCAACAATAGTTGCTCCACCATCATGCATGATTTCATATGCCGGCAATTCGCAACGATACTGACCTCTGAACTTTTTGGGAACAGTAAAATCGCTAGAAGGTGATGAAATCATTGACCCTAAAAGAAACAATAGTAAAGCAATTCTCATAAACAAAAGTAGGAATTTATTTATGAGAACATAATAATTCTTTAATTATTCAAGTCATTCATTGTTTTGCGCTCGAGTTGAGCATTGATCCACAAAATTAAGTCGAAATATTCCAAAATCACTTTCTCTTTGCTGTTGGTAAGCATGTTCTCAATATCCGATTTCATAATATTAAAAAATTCAATACGTTCACTTCTTACAGTGAGTCGATTAAGTTTTTGTATCGTGTCAATCAGATAACTTTCTATGACGCAGTTTCTATCTGACTTACTCAAAATGCGTTTGGTCGAATTGATATGATAACTCAGCAAAGACTGATTGTCTAATTCGTATTGAATAAACATGTTCAGCACCCTCGCAAAGCTGTAAATATCCTGGCGAAGCATAGTTTCGTTGTCGTTGATTAGCGCATTCAAAATCTTCATGGCTTGTTTAAATTCTCCACAGCCGAAGTGTGCATAGGCCGTATGATAAGCAAAGATTAGCTCTTGTTCTTTGGTCAATTTATCTGTATACAAGGCGTGTTTGTTTTCAGTTTCAATAATATGACCAAGGGCTTCTCTGAATTTTCCTTGTGCATTATACAGAATTAATTCGTAGCCCGCCGACACAGCATAAATGCGTACTTGAATGTCCATGGATTGGAATCCTGGCTCATCTTTTGAGTTTTGAACCAAACGAATCACATCTTTGGCTGAGGTATAATCCTTGCTGTCTATGTAGCATCGAATCAAATGGGATTGCGCTGAAATATATCGTTTGGCCACATCAGCTTTGATTTTTGGATTTGCGTCAATTACTGCAATTACACGACGAAAAAATGTGAATGATTCGTGATATTCTCTATTCGTTGCACTACACAAGCCTTTAATGTAATAGCATATTGATGTAGCTCGAACGGAAAGCGCTCTGTTTTTTCCCTTAATGAGGTGGTAATCAGCAATATTTTCTACTATGGTTTTTTCTTCGTCATTTCTTGAAAACCCACCGCTTCGAAAAATGTAGTTGATTTTAGAATAAAGTATCTGATATTCCGCCAAATTTCGGAGTTTCGCAATCACGTCTTCTTCTTCGCGAATCAAATTATCTAAATCAAAGGCAAAGTCGCCCGATTCATAAGATTCTTCAAGTAATTTTTTCTCCCATGAGAGTAGTTCGAAATGATAATAGAATTTTTCGTGCTCCTGAGCTATTTTTTTTGCTTTGCGGATGATTTTATGACACTCTCCAAACAATGCTTTTTGGTAAAGAATCTCCACATTTTTAATCTCCTGCTGCAACTGGCTATTCACCGATTGCTCACCGTGAAACAGACGCAAACTCTTAAGAATTAGCTTGAATAAATGGTTTTTCTCTGAAGGTAAATGGGATACGAAACGTTCATCTTTGAAATATTCTTTGAGCGCCTCTTCGTTGTAATCATTTTGTTTTTCAATGTAGTCGAAAATTTTTATGTAATTTTTCTCACCCGCTTGCAGAGATGAAGACAACTTGAAAAAGCGCTTTTCCGATTTGGTAAGCGATTGGATTAATTTGAAAAGTTCAGGTGACGGCTTCATGCTGCTAAAATAACGAACAAACCATCGAACTTGTTCATTTTTTCAAAAGAATTATTGGAATCCTAAAGACCATAAACAATCTTGCATAGCCTTTCTTGCTTTGAGCAGCGAAATCAGAGCCTTGTTTAAGCATAAAAAAGTTTGAGTTCTGATTTTAAAATCACGCAGTATTTTGCTCAAGTTGCGCAGGGATAAATTCACTAACTTTGCGACAAATATTTGGCTATGCTACAATCCATGACAGGTTATGGAAGGGCTTCAGGCACTTGGATGAATAAATCCTTCACCGTTGAAATCCGAACCTTAAACAGTAAAATGCTCGATTTGACCATCAAGCTCCCACAGGAATTTAGGGCCAAAGAAATCGACTATCGCAAATTGGTTGCGGAAAAATTGTTGCGCGGAAAAATCGACGTTTCTATTTTTATTGAAAATCAAGATGCCAAAGTAGGTCCAGAAATAAATATGGATTTGGCTCGCGCTTATTTTGAGCAGATTCATCTACTTGAAACAGCATTCGACAGAGTGTCGCCTGATGCAATCGGTTTGATTTTGCGAATGCCAGAGATGACATCAAATCAAAAGCATGAACCGTGCGATGAAGAGTTTGATTTCCTATTTACTTTAATTGACCAAGCGACCAATCAAACAGTTGCTTTTCGTGCACAAGAGGGTGAAGCTTTGGCGCATGAGTTTAAAACGAATATCGAACTTATCGCAGAACTTCAAAAAAGCTTGGAGCCCTATGAAAATGAACGCATGTTGTTTGTGAAAGAACGATTGCAGCGCAACTTGGAAGACAAATTGGGCGAGTATCTTGATCAAAATCGCTTGGAGCAAGAGTTCATAATGTATATCGAAAAATTGGACATTTCTGAAGAGAAAATGCGTTTAACCAATCACTTAAGTTACTTTATAGAAACGATGCTTGAGGGTACAGATGTGGGAAAAAAACTTGGCTTTATTTCTCAAGAAATCGGTAGAGAAGTGAACACATTGGGCAGCAAAAGCAATCATGCAGAAATGCAAAAGATTGTTGTTCAAATGAAGGATCTTCTGGAAAAAATAAAAGAACAAATTTTGAATACCTTGTAAAATGGTTGGAGGAAAATGCATCATTTTTTCCGCTCCTTCGGGGGCGGGTAAAACTACAATAGTTCGTCATCTTTTGAATCACCCGGATTTGCCTTTGGGTTTTTCTGTTTCGGCAACTTCTCGCACGCCGCGTCCGCACGAAATTGATGGGGTAGACTACAATTTTTTTACTGCAGATATCTTTCGCGAATTCATCCTTGAAGATGCTTTTATCGAATGGGAAGAGGTATATTCCGAACATTTTTACGGTACCTTGAAGTCTGAATTGGAGCGTATTTGGTCAGTAGGAAAAGTTGTTGTTTTTGATGTGGATGTTGTGGGTGGAATGAATCTCAAAGAAATTTTTGGAGAACAGGCACTTTCTATTTTTGTGCAAGCCCCATCGATAAAGATTTTGGAAGAACGTTTGCGAAAGCGCCAAACTGAAACTGAAGAACGTATTCAATTGCGCATTGCTAAGGCTCAAAAGGAAATGGAATTTGCCTCGAAGTTCGACGCTGTAATTGTTAATGATGATCTTGAATCTGCCTTTGAACAAGCAGAGGTATTGGTTGCAAAATTCCTAGATTCCTAATGCGGGTAGGTTTATATTTCGGCACTTTTAATCCAATTCATGTTGGACATTTGATCATTGCTAATCACATGGCTGAACGCGATGATTTGGATCAGATTTGGCTTGTTATTTCTCCTCAAAATCCTTTGAAATCTAGTGGCGGTTTATTGGCAGATTATCATCGTTTAGCACTGGTTAAAATCGCAATCGACGACAATTATAAGTTAAGAGCGAGTGATGTAGAGTTTGCCCTTTCGCTTCCCTCCTACACATCAGATACTTTGGCGCATTTAAAAGAAAATTACCCTGAACATCAATTTGCTCTAATCATGGGCGAGGATAATCTGCGCACCTTCCATAAATGGAAAAATTTTGAAGTGATTTTGGATAAACACAAAATTTATGTTTACCCAAGACCAATCACAATTACTGAATTGCAAGATTCTGTTCAAACAACAAAGTCGGGTATAGCAAAGCATCCCAATGTGATTGTAACAGATTCGCCTATGATGCAGATTTCTAGCACGCATATTCGAAACAAAATTCGGTCTGGACAAAGCATTCAATATATGGTTACAGACCCAGTTCGGTCATATATTGACGAAATGAATTTTTATAGATGACAAGCTAATTTGCTTTAGAATATGAACGAAACGTCAAAATATTTTCCCAATCTGACAGCTGCACAATTGCGCAAATTTGAGGCCTTAGCAGAACTTTATGAATTTTGGAATGCGCAAATTAATGTGATAAGCCGCAAGGATATGGATGAGTTCTATACAAGACATGTACTTCACTCTTTGGGAATAGCGAAAGTTATGTCTTTTGTGCCTGAGTCAAAAGTCTTGGATATTGGCACTGGCGGAGGATTTCCTGGCATTCCATTGGCTATTATGTTTCCTGATGTACAATTTACACTCGTGGATTCCATCGGAAAGAAAATCAAAGTGGTTCTTGAAGTAGCTGAGGCATTGAATCTTACCAACGTAAAAGCACATCATCTAAGGGCTGAGCAGGTGAAAGGAAATTTTGATTTTATTGTTAGCCGCGCCGTAACGAGTATGGAGCAGTTTTTACCGTGGTGTCAAAATAAATTTGATAAGGTGCAACGAAATGCTTTTCCTAACGGGGTTTTATATTTGAAAGGTGGTGATTTGCGCGAAGAATTGAAACCTATTCGCCAAGCGAAGGACGTGTTTGATTTATCTAACCATTTCGACGATCCTTTCTTTGAAACGAAGAAAGTAGTTTATGTAAAAATGACCTAATGAATACAAAAATTGAATTTCGGCATTTATTAGAATTGATGGGTTTAATGATCGCAGGTGTTTTGTTGGGAGGATTTATAACAAATGCTTTGTTGGGCGAACTCAACGAATCTCTCTCTGCTGAGCAACCAGTTATGTTTTTGTTGTTTATTGCACTCAGTCTTACATTTTCTTTTGGATTGCCAGCGTTGATTTGGCTAAAATTGCGCGGTAATTTGACAGATTGGAATGTGTCTCATATTTTCAACCTACGCTTTTTTTTCATAGCATTTTTACTGTTTCTTGCAATGATTTTTGTGTCAGAGGGTATATTTTCTATTTTAAGTGAGTTGTTTGAATCGCGCGGTTGGTCTGATTTGACTGAAGAAGCATACAATGTCCAAGCGGTTCGTGATGTGCTTCGAAATAAGAATTTGTTGCCGCTTACCATCTTGGTAATTGCTATTTTGCCAGCTGTGTTTGAGGAATTATTTTTCCGTAAAGTAATATTTGGCTATCTTTTCAGTCGAACGCATTCTTTTTGGGTGCCGGCGATTTTAAGTTCCCTATTTTTTGCTGGATTGCACAATCATATTTTGTCTTTTGTGCCGATATTTTTATTGGGACTAGCCCTAACTTATGCTTTCTATGTAACCGGTAAAGTTTGGGTTTCAATGTTGTTTCATGCGCTAAACAATCTGTTTTCTATACTCTTGATATATGTGGGGGTTGATCAGAACTCACACATTCATTGGGTTATCACTTTGGCTTGTAGCTTGTTGGTGGCTTTTATTTTTATTAATCACTTACCCAAACTTGAAAAGCCACCTGAGATTATCGAAGAAGATTAATGCTCGTAGCCTTTTTGTTTTTGTGATTCATAATCTGGTTCTGTTATTAGATTGGGATATTCGTCTGTGAATTTCGTTTTCCCGAAAATGGCTTTGTAAGATTTGAAAGTCATGGCATCCCAATGTAGCAACGAGAGTTTATATTGGTAAGTTTGAAAGATATTCAAGCCAATAAAAAGGAACATTAGCGCAAAAAAACCAACTTTGAGCCAAGACTTTTGCTGCTTCACAAAGACCAAAATTGCTGCTAATCCGAGTGCTAGAAAGGGATAGGTGTCTATCATTGTGCGTGCGCTGAATCCACCACCATACCACCAACACCACCATGAAAAGGTGAGAAAGGTGAATAATGCAAATGTGGCACCGATAGATACAGTAAGCCATTTATTCTTTTTAAATAGCACAATCAATCCTAAAACTGCAAAGAGCATAACGGGCGTATAGATGAACCAGCCTTTGCGGAACGAGAACAATCCTTTTACTATATTCGGATTTAAGAAGAAAAAGCCTTCGTCGTTGTAGGAATAGTGTAGCCATGAACCCGATTGCATCTTCCAAAAAAGCAGCTGAGGGAGCATAATTATTGCTGATGCTAATAAAGCAATTAGAAATCTAGGATTCCATAAAAAACGTCGAATTCCATGTGCCAAAATCTTGAAATTGAGTTCCGCATTTTGAAAATAAGTCGTAAGAAATGGTAAGGCAAGAAGCAACACGATATTGATGGGACGCACGAGCACCAATAAACCACACGCCAAGCCAAAAAGTAGTGAACACCAGAGGTATTTCTCCTCAGTCCATCTTAAAGAAAGATACATCGCCACTGAAAGTAGGAAAAAATTGTGTGGATGCGTCATACCTGTTTCGTGAGTACTATAATGATATAGATTGGTGGCCAAGGCAAGTAATAAGAGCACCCAAGCCACGGTTTTATCATCGAAGAATTTGAGTAATACAAGTCGTAAAATCAACATTCCCATGATGGCATAAAAGAGCGTTGATAATAGGATGGCATATTTGTAGGGTTTAGAAAAACCTGTTCTTTCGTGCTTTTTCGTGATTTGAACATAGGCATCTGCGGCTAGAAAGAAGGGGATATCCATCATAGCTTTGCCCATAGACATTTTTGGTATCCATGCGCCTTTTTCGGTTTGAAAGGCCCAATATTGAATGCCTTTATCAGGATTGTTGGCGTTTTCGGTATTCATGAAATTCCACAAGGGATCTTTTTTGATAAAAGTCGCGGGCAAATACGCATAGTATATGCCCGAATCATGAATGAGATTTGTCCAACTGGATTCAGATTTTGTTCTCTGAATAAACAGGAGTTGCGCTACAAAACCATAAATCAAAAAAATGAGAAGAAGGGCTTTTTTGCTACTCCAATATTTCGAACCTATGACGCTGGGCTGCATCAGCGAACAAATTTGTACTTGAAAATACAATATATAGCTCTGAAGCCATCTTTCCAACCGATTTTCTTGCCTTCTTCATACGTTCTTCCGTAGTAGGAGATTCCGACTTCATATATGCGGATTGGCTTTTTTCGAGCCAATTTCGCAGTGATTTCAGGTTCAATACCAAAGCGATTTTCTGTGATGGTGATGGATTTTGCTATCGATGAGCGAATCAATTTATAACACGTTTCCATGTCGGTTAAATTGAGATTAGTCATCATATTCGACAAAAATGTCAAGAATTTATTGCCAAGCGAATGCCAAAAGAACAAGATACGGTGCGGTTGATGACCTACGAATCGTGAACCATAAACGACATCAGCATTGTCCATAAAAACAGGCTTTATAAGCAAGTTGTATTCCTCAGGGTCATATTCCAAATCGGCATCCTGAATAATAATATAATCGCCCGTGCATTCCTTTATGGCGCGATTGATGGCAGCTCCTTTTCCTTGGTTTTTTTCCTGCGAAAAAAGTCTGATATCCAATTCTTGGTTGGCCGCCATGAATTCCTGAACTTTTTCAACGGTGTTGTCTTTAGAACAGTCATTGACAATCACAATCTCTTTGGTGATGCCATGGTCCAACTGCACATCGCGTACCTTGTTCAAAATTAAGTGAATGGTAGGCCCTTCGTTATACGCCGGAATCAATATGGAAAGTTTTTTGAGCTGCATTTATTTTTCAGTAATGTGCGCAAATATAGGGAGTTTTATTTTGAGGAATTCGATTTCTCAATTGTTGAGTATCAATTATGAGGGTGAATGAATTTTATGTTTTTTGGTGCGCAGCTTTGGCAGCCCGATACTCAATTCTTAATCGCTTCAATGCCCGGCAATTCAATGCCCTCCAAATATTCCAGCATCGCGCCGCCACCCGTGGAAACGTGACTAACCTTATCGGTAAAGCCAAATTGGTTTACAGCCGCAACTGAGTCACCACCGCCCACCAAAGAGTAGGCTCCTTTGTCTGTAGCGCGAACAACTGCTTCGGCAATAGCAACTGTGCCGTGGTTAAAATTGGAAAATTCGAATACGCCCATGGGTCCGTTCCACAAAATAAGCTTTGAGTTTTCAACAACTTCCGAGAATTGTTTGATGCTTTGTTCGGCAATATCCAAGCCCATCCAACCCGAAGGAATGTCCATAATGTTACACGTTTTTCTTGTCGCATTGTTGTCAAAAGCGTCGGCGATAACGGTATCTGATGGCAAAAGCAAATTTACATTTTTGGATTTGGCTTTGTCTATGATTTTTTTTGCTGTTTCCAAATAATCGTCTTCCACCAATGAGCTGCCGATATTTCCGCCCAAAGCTTTAATAAAGGTATAAGCCATTCCTCCGCCAATAATTAGGTTATCGACTGTGTCTAGTAAACGTTCTAAAATGGTGATTTTTGAAGATACTTTAGCGCCTCCAACAATAGCTGTTAATGGTTTCTCAGAGGATTTTAAAACTTTGTCAACGGCTACAATTTCACTTTCAATGAGGTAACCAAACATTTTGTCGTTAGGGAAAAACTTGGCAACAACAGTTGTACTTGCATGTGCGCGGTGGGCGGTTCCGAAGGCATCGTTTACGTAGCAATCACCATGTTTTGATAATTGCTTGGCGAAATCCTCAGTGCCTACGGTTTCTTGTTTGTAAAAACGTAAATTTTCAAGAAGCAACACCTCTCCCGCTTTCAAGTTTTTTGATGAGTCAAATGCTTTTTTTCCAATACAGTCTTCTGCAAATAATACGTGTCGATCTAACAATTTACTCAAGTGACCGATGATGTGCTTTAAAGAATATTTGTCTTCTGGTCCCTTTTTCGGGCGACCCAAATGCGACATCAAAACCACGCTACCGCCCAAATTCAAAATATGATTAATCGTTGGCAATGCTGCACGGATACGGGTGTCGTCTTGTACTTCAAAAGTCTCCTTATTCAAAGGAACATTAAAATCTACGCGGATTAATGCACGCTTGTTTTGGAAATTGTAATTGCTGATTTTTGTCATATCCATTATGTTTTATTCTTGAAAAATTTTGAAATTCGACATGTATCGAACTTCAAATCTAGAATGTCATTTTTTTTTAATTCCTAATTTCCCCAATTTCCCAACTCGCTCCATCTTTTTCATCTTTCACCTGAATTCCGGCATTGTACAAACCATCTCGGATACTATCCGATAAAGTCCAGTTTTTTTCTGCACGCACTTGGGCACGCAATTCCAAAACCATGTCCATTACTTTTTCTAAATGTTCACTCGAATTATTGTTGTCTGAAATTTGAAGTCCCAATACATCAGATACAAGGCCTTGATATTCAGTTTTCAAAAGTTGCAAGTCCTCAGCAGAAATTTGCTCTTTGTTTTCTTTGATCGAATTGATTTTTTTCGTTGCCTCAAATAAGTTGGCAATCAAAACGGGGGTATTGAAATCGTCGTTCATGGCTTCGTAAAAAGAGGAAACCAGCGCTCGAACATCAAAAGAACTTTTTGCAGAAGGAATCAACTGCTCCAAAGTTGTGTAAGCATCGGCAATTCGTTGATAGCCTTTTTCGGATGCAGTTAAGGCATCTTGAGTAATGTCTAAAGTACTTCGATAATGTGCCTGCATCATAAAGAAACGAATCACAGAAGCTTCAAATGGTCGGTCGAAAAGGGTAGAGCTGCCCTCGATGATCTCTTTTGGCAGAAAGAAATTCCCCATCGATTTACTCATTTTTTGCCCGTTCACGTTGAGCATGTTGGCGTGCATCCAGTAATTACAAGGTTCACATCCAAATGAACCACAGCTTTGGGCGATTTCATCTTCATGGTGCGGAAATTTTAAATCCATGCCACCACCATGAATATCGAATTTCTTGCCTAAATATTTGGTGCTCATCGCAGTACATTCTATGTGCCAACCCGGATTCCCATTTCCCCAAGGTGATCGCCAAATTTGCATGTCTTCGGGATTGGCTTTTTTCCAAAGTGCAAAATCGGCAAAAAATTGCTTATCTCCTTGCGCATTCAAGTCGCGCGTTTCCTCTGCCAACTCATCCACTTTGCGTCCGCTCAAAATGCCATAATTATATTTTTCGCTGTACTTGCGCACATCAAAATAAACGGAACCATTTACCATGTAAGCAAAACCATTCTCGATGATTTTTTCAATGATTTCGATTTGCTCTTGTATATGCCCTGTAGCCGTAGGTTCAATGGTTGGCGGCAACATGTTGTAAAGGCGCTGCAATTCCTGAAACTTCGTATTGTATTTATAAACAATTTCCAAGGGCTGCGCTTGCTCCAATTTGGCTGCGGCACCAATAGAATCTGTTTCTTGTCCCAAGCTGTTCGTGATATGCCCAGCATCCGTAATGTTGCGCACATATTTCACTTGAAAACCGAGAAATAAAAGATAGCGATACACCATATCAAAATTGATAAAAGTGCGCATGTTACCCATGTGCGGTTCGCTGTATAGAGTCGGGCCACAAACATACATGCCGATGCGCCCGTTTACAATGGGTTTGAAATGCGATTTTTCTCCGCTTAATGAGTTGTAGATTTTGAGGGTGTTATGCCAGTTTTTCATGGTGGCAAAGGTAATTAAATATAGATTTATAAAATTCTTCAACAGCTACGTGAAAATAATTCTTCAAAAATTTGTTTTATTTCATTTTTTTGCATTTTTGTTGAGAATCATTTAAAAAGGCCACTGGATTTGTTGGATATTTAATTGAAGTTTATATATTTAACCCAAGAAAAGAAAAATGCAATGAACTATTCCACTTTTGAAATGCCTGAATTGAATGTTAAACGGTTGAAAACGGATTTAATATTGAATTACAAACGATTAGGTGTTGCGGGTATAGTGGGGATATGTGCAATTGCACATAGCGAATTGTTATGGGCAAGGTTAAAAAACGACACAGCGGACAGACACGAGAACCACTAGAGTTTAACTTTGACAGTTCTTGACTGACAAATAATTTATAGTTTTACAAACAAAATAGTGGAGACCAGCGACCACTTAAAAAACGGGGCGATACTACTAAGCCAGACGAGTAGGTAAACTAATTACAAAATTCAAATAAAATGAAAAATTTATTATTAATTCTTGCAACGACATCCCTATTATTCACTGCTTGCAATACAAAGCACGATTATCCATCTGATGTTACTCAAAATTTTATGAATTCCTGTCAGACAAATTCTGGTGGCAAGCAAGAACTATGCTCTTGTCTACTTGATAAAATTCAGCGCAAGTATACTTACGAAGAGTTTTCTGCAATAGAAGTAAAAATGCAAGTCGGACAAACACCATCTGACTTCCTTGATTTCGTGGGCAAGGCAAGAGCCGAATGCAGTAAAAAATAAATCCAATCCACTAATCATATGAACATCCTAACTTTTGCTGGACTTTGCTTCAATACAATAGGAGCAATAATTTTAGCTATTGCATTGAATAAAACTACAAAAATGTTCGACACATCAATTGTAGCTTTGGAACATTTCAAGGATACATATCTAAGTGGTGGAGATATTCTATCTTTTACTGGGATGGACAAGCATCGTAAAAGGGCATTACAAAATTCAAGGGATTTGACAAATATCGGGTTGACACTTTTAATATTGGGTTTTGTATTGCAAATTATCAGCTTGACAACAAACCAAACCAGCCCATAACCGCACCTACAAAAAATTGGCGGTTCGGTGCTTCGTATCAACATTTGTGGTTAATAAAACATTGGTTCTCCGCATCAACATTTGTGGTAAAAATCGCCAACTTCTTGTAGCTGC
>Ga0105051_10000087_pt1 | contig 99473 bp, 99 predicted proteins | sample FRY02_FD_78383 | JGI IMG/M metagenome (GOLD analysis project Ga0105051, IMG submission 78383) | Freshwater microbial communities from Lake Fryxell liftoff mats and glacier meltwater in Antarctica - FRY-02 (megahit assembly) | ecosystem: Environmental > Aquatic > Freshwater > Ice > Glacier... | reverse complement strand
CTGTAATCCCCCCATTATTAACATTAGTTAAAAATAGAAAGTTTCTCGGTTATAGCAATTGTCGTGGTGGAACCCCGCCAATTGCTGAATGTGGACGAACATTATTATAGGTCCATTGCCACTGTGTGGCTAATAATTGTGCATGCTCGATGTCCTCGAACAAGTTTAGCTCAAGCCACTCTTGCCTTGCCGTTCGATTAAATCGCTCAATATAGGCATTTTGTGTCGGTTTTCCTGGTTGAATATAGAGCAAGGTAATCTGCTCTTGTGTCGCCCAATCAACAAGTTCATGACTAATAAATTCTGGCCCATTATCGCACCGAAGCGCTAAAGGTTTTCCTCGCCACTCAATAATTTGCTGCAAGGATCGGATAACCCTTTGGGCTGGCAATGAAATATCGACATCGATCGCTAAGCTTTCACGATTGTAGTCGTCAAGCACGTTAAACGTGCGCATTGATCGGCCATTTTTAAGCGAGTCACTCATAAAGTCCATCGACCACACTTGGTTAATATCAGATGGGGCACTTAGCGCTTCAGGCTTGTCTCGTTTTATACGGGACCTGGGCTTTATCCTCAGGTTTAGCTCTAATTCACGGTAGATGCGGTACACACGCTTATGGTTCCACTTAAATCCTTTTGTGTTGCGCAAAAAATAAAAGCACAAACCAAACCCCCATCGCTTGTGCGCTTGGGTTAGACGCTTCAACCAGTCCTCTATCTCAGCATTTTCATCTGACAATGTTGGCTTGTAAAAATAACAGGTGGAACTAATCGACAACACATCACAAGCAATGCGGATACTGATGTTATATTCCAACTTAGCCCTGCAAGCCAGTTCTCGACGCCGAGCTGGCTTCACCACTTTTTTGCGATGATGTCCTTGGCTATTTCAGCCTTAAGTCGCTCTTCAGCATACATCTTTTTCAAACGGCGATTTTCGTCTTCTAGCTCTTTCATGCGTTTCATAAGCGACGCATCCATGCCACCAAATTTGGCCCGCCATTTGTACACACTGGCGGAGCTAATTCCGTGTTCTCTGCATAAATCAGGGACGCTGGCACCCGCTTCATTCTGTTTCAGAATAGCCATGACCTGGCTGTCGGTAAATCTTGATTTTTTCATGTAGATCTCCTTCGTTTAGTGTACGAGAAAATCCTACTTAAAACTGATCTTAATTTACGGGGGGATTACACCGCAACCGCACGTGGCGTAAGGATTAAACTGCTATTGCAAGGGCGAAAAGAATATTGGTTAATGTTTGCAACGCACGCGCTCTATGCCCAATTACTACACGCTGGAATTGCAATATATGAGTATAAAAAAAGCTTTTTACATAGCAAAGTAGCTGTGATCGATAGCGATTGGGCAACGGTAGGCTCGTCGAACATTGATCCGCTGAGCTTAATGTTAGCCAATGAGGCCAATGTGGTGATTCAAAATACCCCGTTTGCTAATGAATTAAAAGCAGATATCGAACATACGATGTATAGCGCTGACCTCATCACACTAGAAACGTGGGAGAAAAGTGGTTTATTCAAGCGATTTTTTTCTTGGATGATTTATGGATCTGTTAAGTTTTTTATGGGCATTGTGCTTAATAGGGATGAACAAAGTTAGCAGAGCCTCATCCTAACTTGTGCTCGGCCTACCTCCGACTAATCCCGTTATTCAACTCTATTTCTTTACTCGTATCACCATAGCCTTTCTGTGTTAAAAGCGCTTGCTTGGTATAGTTAGCCACTTTAGTTCTCAACGCAGGAATCGCTACTTGCTCGGTAAAAATAGTTGGAAACTTGTAACTTAACCATGCGTATAGGCTGATGTGTTGACTGAGGATTTCAGCTTGTTGTAAGTGTTTTTCACTGCCGCCATTAAGCCAATTTGGCGCAAAGGGAGTAGGGTGTGTTTTATCTAAATAAATACTTTGAATGCATTGCATAAAGTAATCTTTTTCAATCGGCACTTGGAGGGATAGCGGGGCGCAAGCTAGCGCAAATTTATCTTTGAACGCCATATTAGGTGCTACTTCATCAACGATGAGCGCTTGGGTGTATTGTGCAATGGCACGACTATGCTCACACAAGTCATCTTGCTGGTGATGACGCTCAGCTAAATAAGCAATGCATTCAGCTAGTCGATTCGTGTGCAACTGTTGAGCAATGCGCTCACAATCTGCTATTTGCATGGTAATTGGCAGATGCGTAATGGCGCTAGTGTCATCTACACATAGCATCTGTTCGATATGAATTTGTTCATCATCTTCTAGCACATTCACATAGCCAGTTTCATACACGCCATAACGTCCAGCACGACCTGCAATTTGGCGCACTTCGGTCGCATTTAAATAACGTGAAGCGAGGCCATCAAACTTATGAATATTGGCGAATATTACTCGTCTAATGGGTAAATTTAACCCCATCCCAATCGCATCAGTCGCTACTAAAATATCTGCTTCAGCTGATAAAAAACGTGCTGATTCATGGCGTCTGACTTCTGGCGATAATGCACCGTAAATGCTGGCAACTTTAAAACCCCAGTTTCTAAATCTTGCTGAAAGGGTTAGTACATCTTTACGGCTAAACGCCACTATCGCATCGCCTTTTTGTAATTGATGTTTAAGTTTGGCTTTGCTATAGCGTTTGCCACAAATGCTATTTTCTTCAAAAATAAGCGGGGTTTTGCGTGCTAAATAAGTGATTTCGTAAGGCTCTGCTAAGGCATCCAAAGCCTTGGTGCATAGGCTAGTAACGGCATTAGAACCACAAATAAATACTTGCTTTGCAGGCACACCAACTAAAGCCGCCGTCCAAGCTTGGCCTCGATCTGGGTCTTGCAACATTTGTATTTCATCAATCACGGCAACATCAACGGTTTTCGTGCTATGCAGCATTTCGATGGTTGATGCGGTATGTTGAGCACCATCCATATAAAGTCGTTCTTCACCTGTGATTAAGTTACACGGCACACCAGCTTGTACCAATCGATCGCGCACCTCCATCGCCAATAAGCGCAATGGCGCTAAATAAACGCCACTATTGGCGACGATTAGTGCATTTAGTGCGTGGTAAGTTTTGCCGGAATTGGTCGGGCCAAGATAAAAATGGTGCTTGCGTTTTATTTGTCTAGCTAGCCGAAATTGGCTGGCATAGCGATAAAAACTATTCTGATTTGATGTGGCTTTAGCTGCGTTTGCGTGCATGTCGATGGTTGCATCTTTGGATAGACTGACTTCAGATTGTAATTTAAAACGTTTATTAAAGGGCTCTGCGCCAATCGGAACAACTTATTGGAGGCTATTGGCAAAATCGTGATTCACATCACGATGCTTCATTTCATCTTCTCGCACAGCAATAATCACTTCTCTTAGCTTGGCATCTGCGGGTAAATGCCAATATTCAATTGCTAGCGCTGGCGCATCAACATTTGGATAAGACCCATCATCAATGCCAGCTAAATATTCGGTATAACTATAAATCGCTTCTTCTTCAAAATAGCCGACTAAACGATGCGCTGTTTTACTGAAGCAAAGGTAAAGCATAAAAAATAGATTATAAAACACGCCTTGGGCAATGATGATGAGCGTTCTTTCAAACCCACTCGGCTGCGCAATTTCTATAAAAGTCATTAAATGCATGCGTTCGTTTTCCGCTTCATCTAATAGCGTTCTAATCCAACCATCATCAGATTTCATCAATCTTAATGATTTTAAATGTTGAATAGCACCGCCGACCATTCCTGGTACTGCGGCTACTGTTTCAAGTACGACGGCTCGATGACCATAACGACCGCTAAAAAAAGCATCGGCGAAAAACCGTAAAAACTTCGTCAACGCTAAGGCTATTTGGTCTGAAAAGTCTCTCGGTTGATAGTGCTTAGCTTGATAATGTTGTTCTAAAGGCATGATTGCTCTCTAATTTAAATGTCCACCTTATTTTGACAACATAAAAAAGAAATGATTGCGTTGAAAATCACTTTTTTATGTGGTCACGGCTTTAACGACTACTGGCAATAAATGCTCAGGAACGTGTATGATATTTAACGCTGCGGCGCGGCCAGCCTCTGACATTTTCAGATAAGATTTGCGTAAGATTGTGAACAATTTCTCTTCCGGATAATCGCTATATTTTTCAACAAAATCAGCCAAATCATGCTCCAAGAAAGCCAACACAATCACATCTTCCAACGTTTGCGTGTCGGCATTGGTGTGCAGATTCTCTTTTTTTAATAAGCTTGCAACTTGCCGAATGGTTTTTGCATCATAGCCTTGTTGCTGCATCACATTACTCGCTACTTCTGCATGGTGATTTTTCAGATTATTACGCCAATGCATATAACCAGGTTTGGTCAAGGGATAGTCGCTACGTGGCGATATCCAGCGTTGAATGTGTTGCGCGCATACGGCAAGGCGAAGCGCTTCCGAAGCTTCTGGCGCATAACGATTGAGCATTTCACTTAATCGCTCGGCATAGACGAGTTCTTTAGGCCGCTGTTTGCCGTTTATGTTGATTTGATTAGGGTCTAGCGCATTAATCGCATTGAAGCTGGCAATGGTATTGTTGAAGCGAATTTGATCGGTCATGCACAGATTTTAAAGCTTAAACACCCTCGTTAATAGGTGTAATGTTGATATACATCACGCAAGGGGTTGCATTTAGATTGAATGGACAATTTATCTCACCATAAAACTTGTTAAATATTAAGATAAAACGCTGCTTAATTTTTTTAAAAACGACCTAATACCACTTAATATCCCATGATTTTAAATGTTGGCACTGTTTAGCAATTGTTATTATATAAACGGTTTTAATGATAGAAGCTTGTGTAGCCATGATCTAGTGCCACGGCTTCAGCTGCATTATTTGCTCCTCAGCGGTCGCGCTCATTGATGATGATGACTAGCTGACGCGGTGGATGTAAGTCACTTAAATTACCAGTAATCCGTATTGGTTTAGTACTTGTTTTGCTTGTGAAGGATTGAATACTTGATGTGCTTTTAAGCCGAACGCATTGGCTGCATGCACATTATTAATATTGTCATCAAAGAAAATAATTTCTTCAGCAGGCAATTGCAAACCATCCACCGCCGCTTGAAATGCTTGGTGATCTGGCTTTAAATGACCAATTTCATGGGATAAAAACAGACGATCTAATTTTTTGGTTAAGCCAGTTGATTCTACATTCACCCAATGAGCTGCACTGGTGTTGCTGAGTGCGGCAACAGTTAATGTGGATGGAATGGCATCTAATAAATCAAAAGTATTCGGAAACGTGCCGACTATCCATGTGGCGAAGTTAGCCATAAATGCATCTGGGCTTAACTCGATATTTAATTCTCTGACTACTTGCTCGGCAAATGCATCGCCAGACAGCTTGCCTGTCTCATGTGCAATCACAGCAGGTGATGCCATCCACTTTTTATATATTTCATCATGTGACTGCTGGCTATTTAATAACTTTGCTAATGACGGCAAACCATTTAGCTCAATCAAAACTCCACCAATATCAAAAAGAACTGCAGAAATTTTCATCGTTAGGCTTTCTTAAATAGAAAATGAGTCATGAGTGATTAAACATGCAATCACTTGATGACTCATTTATGGCGATGACTGTAGATTAAAAACGTCTATAGTTAAGCTTTATGTTTAAACTTAAGCTAAGTTAGCACCAACGATAGCAGCCATTTGCATCATGTCGACAGTTTCGCCTTCTTTGATGTTGGTTAGGTTTGTTAATTTACCTGTTTTGCTTGTTGAGTTTGTGTTTTTGAAAATAGGAAGTAATTTAGCATCTGTTACAATGTATTTGCCTGCATTTTCAGGCTTGCCATTAACAGATTTAGTTTGTAATTTATTGGCTTTGATGTAGTCCCAGATTTTTTTAGTAATTTCAGTACGCGGAAGTGAATCTGCGCCACATAGAGCTGCTAATTCGCTTTTCATTTTGACTGGAACTGCTAAACCTTTTGCTTCTGCCATGTTAATTCCTTTTAAATATTGATTAAATGAATACATCTAATAAGGCTTACTTTTACCTTATCTCTTAAATAAGAGCGCTTATTATGCACTGCCTTTGTAAACAGCCCAAATAAATTTTAATTAATTTTTAATAAATTTTTCATGGCACTGCCCGGCATTGAAAGAGTAATTTAAAAAGCATTTGATTCATAAACGTTTTTTCACTATAATCGCGTCCTTACATAAACCTTGCCACACCACGAAGCAATATTTTATTGCTGCCTTACATGAAAGGGCTTGATGGGTGGCTTTAACCAAAAGGAGATTTCATGCGTCACTACGAAGTAGTATTTATCGTACATCCCGATCAAAGCGAGCAAGTGCCTGCAATGATTGAGCGTTATCGCACCATGATTAGCGGCAACAAAGGTACCATTCACCGTCTAGAAGACTGGGGCCGCCGTCAATTAGCTTACCCAATTAACAAAATCCACAAAGCACATTATGTGTTAATGAATATTGAATGTAACCAAGAAACATTAGATGAATTAGCGCATGGCTTTAAATTCAACGATGCTGTATTGCGTCATTTAACATTCAGCACAAAAACAGCGGTTACTGTTGCTAGCCCAATGATGAAAGAAGAGAAATCTAAATCAGTATTGAGCCACAATGAATCAGCTAAAGTAGCACCTGTAAAAGAAGAAGCTGCAGCAGAATAGTAGTGAATAAGCTGGCAATAAGCGGGGAAGTTACTCAAATTGAGACTTTGCGCTATACACCAGCAGGTTTGCCGTTGTTGAATTTTGTGATTAGCCATGTTTCAGAAGATGTTGAAGCTGGTTTAAAGCGTAAAGTAGAGTGTGAAATAAAAGCGGTTGCGATAGGCGATTTAGCTAAAACCAACATTCAATTAGGCACAACCCTACGCGCGCTAGGATTTCTAGCAAAACGTAGCACAAAAAGCACACAACTGGTATTGCATATAAAGAATATTGAACTGATATCGCTTAATTAAGCGCTATCTAAACGAAAAAAGATTAGGAGTTACACATGGCAAGAGATATGTACAAACGCCGCCGTTACTGCCGTTTTAGTGCAGAAGGCATTAAAGAAGTTGATTACAAAGATGTGGATTTACTGAAGGATTTCATTTCAGAAAATGCAAAAATCATCCCAGCACGTATGACTGGTACAAAAGCTAAATACCAACGCCAATTAACCTCAGCGGTTAAACGTGCGCGTTTCTTAGCATTGTTACCATACACTGATAAACACCCAGGCTAAGGAGAATAACAATGGAAATTATTTTATTAGAAAAAGTAGCTAACTTAGGCACTTTGGGCGATATCGTAAAAGTTAAAGATGGTTTCGGTCGTAACTTTTTAATCCCACAAGGCAAAGCAAAACGTGCGACAGTTGCTAACAAAGCTGAATTTGAAGCGCGTCGTGCTGATTTAGAAAAACAACAAGCTGATATCTTGGCTGCTGCAAAAGCACGTGCTGATAAATTAGCTGGTCAAACAGTTGAAATTGCACAAAAAGCGGGTGAAGATGGCCGTTTATTTGGTTCAGTAACCAATCATGATATTGCTGCAGCATTAACGGCAGCAGGGATTGAAGTAGCTAAATCAGAAGTGCGTTTACCTTCAGGTCCACTAAAAACAACGGGTGAGTTCGCAGTGAGTATCGCATTGCACCATGATGCTGTGGTTGATATTACTGTTAAAGTAATTGCTGAAGTTTAGTTTTTAGCACCACCTCAAAAAAGGCGATTCAGGTCGCCTTTTTTGTTGTCTGCTTTTTGTGAGAGCGACTTATTTGAGAGCCGCTTGTTTATGCGTATAATCACTGCCTATGGCTGATGAACAAATCGATGCATTAAAACTACCCCCACACTCAATTGAAGCGGAGCAATCCGTGATTGGTGGTTTGCTACTTGAAAATGAAGCGTTAGATAAAGTAGCGGATATTTTAAATCCAGACGACTTTTATCAATATGATCATAAAACAATCTACCAGCATATTGCTCGCTTAATTGAGCGTAACCGTCCTGCTGATATTGTGACGGTGGCAGAGTCGTTAGAAAATACAGCGGAACTTGCGGGTGTTGGCGGCATCGCTTACCTAGGCTCATTAGCACAAAATACGCCCACTGCCGCCAATATACGTCGATATGCGGAGATTGTTCGCGAACGCGCCATCATGCGCAAACTAGTCACCGTTGGTTCTGATATTGCTGGCAGTGCGTTTAATCCTAATGGACGGGATGCACAGCAGTTATTGGATGAAGCGGAAGCTAAGATTTTTCAGATTGCAGAAAACGGTAATAAAAATAACGAAGGTTTTCAAGACATTAAAGAGTTATTACCGCAAGTGGCAGAAAAAATTGATGAATTATTTTCACGTGAAGATCAAAGTGAAGTTACTGGTATTCCAACAGGATTTGCTGACTTAGATAAAATGACTTCTGGCTTGCACGGCGGTGATTTAATTATTGTGGCTGGCCGTCCATCGATGGGTAAAACTGCATTTTCTATTAACATGGCAGAAAATGTAGCATTGGATACTGGTTTGCCTGTGGCCGTCTTTTCCATGGAGATGGGCGCTACGCAGTTAGCAACACGGATGATTGGTTCGGTTGGTCGTTTAGATCAGCATCGTATGCGAACTGGGCGTTTGGAAGATGAAGATTGGGAAAAACTGACCACTGCTTTAGGTAAATTGAACGAAGCACCTATTTTTATTGATGAAGGTGCGGGTTTAAGCAGCTTTGATGTGCGGGCAAGAGCAAGACGTTTACATCGTCAAACAGGTAAATTAGGATTAATCGTAGTGGATTATTTACAATTGATGTCTGCGCCAGCGGGCACTCGCAGTGAAAATAGGGCGACAGAGATCTCAGAAATATCTCGATCATTAAAGGCATTAGCAAAAGAGTTAGATGTGCCTGTTGTGGCTCTTTCACAGCTCAATCGCGGCTTAGAGCAACGTCCTGACAAACGTCCTGTCATGAGTGATTTGCGCGAATCTGGTGCGATTGAACAAGATGCTGACCTGATTTTATTTATCTATCGAGATGAAGTTTATAATCCTGACAGTCCAGATAAAGGCACCGCAGAAATTATTATCGGTAAGCAACGTAACGGTCCAATTGGGCGTGTTCGGTTGACCTTTATTGGACAGCATACGCGCTTCGAGGATTTTGCCAACGCGAATTACATGGAAGAATAACCATGCGGCCCATTCAAGCAAAGATTTCTATCAGTGCTTTACAACATAATCTTGCGGTCGTTAGGCGGCATGCAAAAACGGCTAAAGTGATGGCGGTTGTTAAAGCCAATGGTTACGGACATGGATTAATTCACGTTGCGCATGCACTCAATAGTGTAGATGCCTTCGCAACGCTCAATTTGAGTGAGGCGATTGATTTACGTGAGGCAGGTTTCGAACAAGAAATTTTATTGTTACAAGGTGCTTTTGACGAAGAAGAATTGCGCATTGCAGCCAGTTTTGAAATTGGCTTGGTGGTGCATAATGCACTGCAAATCAAGATGCTACAAATGATGAAACTCGCAAAACCCGTTAAAGTTCACCTAAAAATGAATACCGGTATGAATCGATTGGGCTTTGTCCCTTCTGCTTATTTGTCGGTCTATGAACAACTCAGTCATTGCGACAATGTTAGCCATATCACGCTAATGACGCATTTTGCAACCGCAGATAATGATGTTATTGGTATAGCAAAACCATTAGCTCAATTTACTGAAACCGTTAATGGTCTTGATGCTCCCATTTCTTTGGCTAACTCTGCCACTATTTTATTGCATCCTCAAGCGCATGCGGATTGGGTGCGACCTGGCATAATGTTATACGGTGCAACACCAGTTAGCGGTCAGTCTGCAGCAAGTTTTGATTTAAAAGCAGTGATGCAACTAACTTCACAAATAATCGCTATCCAAACCTTAGCGCCAGGTGATAGCGTAGGCTATGGCGAAAAGTTTACTGCAACAAAATCAATGCGCATCGGTATTGTCGCATGTGGTTACGCGGATGGTTATCCGCGCCATGCACCTAATGGCACACCTATCGCTGTGAATGGCAAATTAACAAGTACCTTAGGTCGAGTATCAATGGACATGTTATTTTGTGATGTGACCGATTTGCCAGAAGCTGATATAGGGGCGATTGTCGAGTTATGGGGTGATATCGTGCCTGTTGACGCGGTTGCTGAAGCCAGCGGAACGGTTGGTTATGAGTTGCTTTGTGCCGTGGCACCGCGAGTGCCAATCGGTGTGGTTACGTAAATATGGCAAAAGCAAAAAGTGTTTATATTTGTACCGAATGCGGCACTAGTGAACCGAAATGGCAAGGGCAGTGCCCAGGCTGCATGGCTTGGAACACCTTGGTTGAAGGCATTGCAGAAACGGCTAGTACCAATCGATATGCCAATAAATTTGAAGGTTTGGCTACGACGGGCCAATTGCAAAAGTTAAGCGCAGTAGAAGCGGCAGATATTGAACGGCAACCAACCAGCATAGCTGAGTTTGATCGTGTCTTAGGCGGAGGTTTGGTTGAAGGTGGCGTTATTCTAATTGGCGGCGATCCTGGTATTGGCAAGTCGACCTTATTGCTTCAAGTGTTGTGTCATTTAGGTAAAACCAGTCAAGCCATTTATGTCAGTGGTGAAGAGTCGCCTCAACAAATTGCCATGCGTGCTAAACGCTTAGGATTAGATGCCAGTGAAGTTGATTTACTGGCTGAAATTTACCTAGAAAAGATATTAGCTACGCTGCAGGCGAATAAGCCAAATATTGCGGTAATAGACTCGATTCAAACGGTTTATTCCGAATCACTACAATCGGCACCTGGCTCTGTGGCACAAGTGCGCGAATGTTCTGCGCAGCTTACACGTTTAGCTAAACAACTCGGCATTACCGTTATCTTAGTGGGGCATGTTACTAAAGAGGGCACTTTGGCGGGACCTCGGGTCTTAGAGCACATTGTCGATACCGTTTTGTATTTTGAAGGGGATCAAAACTCATCTTTCCGTCTCATTCGCGCGTTTAAAAATCGCTTCGGGGCAGTGAATGAGCTAGGCGTTTTTGCCATGACGGAAAAGGGTTTAAAAGAAGTGGCCAATCCATCCGCTTTGTTTTTATCACATCATGAACAACAAGTGGCTGGCAGTTGTATTACCGTCACGATGGAAGGTACGCGCCCATTACTGATTGAAATTCAAGCGTTGGTCGATGAAAGTCATGCACCTGCACCGAAACGATTGTGTGTTGGGTTAGAGCAAAATCGTTTAGCGATGCTATTGGCAGTGCTACATCGTCATGCAGGGGTTGCTTGCTTTGATCAAGATGTGTTTATTAATGCCGTTGGTGGCGTTAAGATTAGTGAGCCAGGTGTTGATTTGGCAGTGTTAATATCCATTGTTTCTTCTTTAAAAAACAAACCATTAGAAGACAAACTGATTGTATTTGGTGAGGTTGGTTTAGCGGGCGAGGTGCGTCCTGTGCAAGGTGGTTTAGTGCGCTTAAAAGAAGCGGCGAAATTAGGCTTTACTAAAGCGATTGTGCCGAAAGCCAATGCGCCAAAAACCAAAATTCAAGGCATAGAAGTGTTTGCTGTAGATCGATTAGATCAAGCACTGAATAAAATTCGCAACAGCTAAACGATAACAGTAGCCGCTTTAATCCCATTTCTTACCGCACCTTCAATTGTGGCAGGATAATCGCCAGCCGTATAATCTCCAGCAAGGTATAAGTTAGGGTAAGCAGTTGTGTTTTCAGGCTTTTTTAAAGCGTAATCACAGCTAAAAGTAGCGCGTTTTTCAGTAATCACTTTATGCCAAAGCGGCTTTGCTAATTGAGGAAATAATTGCGCCAATTCATCTGCAATCTGCTGAGCTAAAGCAGCTAACGTTTGCTCAAAAGGCACATGCGCACTAATTACTACGGCGATTAAGCCTTTTTGGCCACATATTTGACCTCTATCAAATATCCACTGACCCAGGCTATTAACGATGCCTATCATCGATGCTGGCAGTGTTACTTCTTCACCATATTGCAAATAAACAGTGGTAATCGGCTGATAAGTAAAATGCGCAGTTAACGCACTGAGTTTCGGTAGTGTTTCTGCGAACCTTTTTAATTGATGCGGCCCACAGGCTAGAATCACACGTTGAAACTGATACTCTTCAGCCATGGTTTGTAGACTATAGCCATGATCAGTTGGGGTAATACGCTCAATCGCCGTCGTCGTTTTTACTACGCTACCGTTATTGCGCAAATAAGTGGCTATGGGCTCACTGATTAACGCACTTAAATCCGTATTGGCGAGTAAGACATCAGCATCCTGTTTCTTTTTGGCAAAGCTATCACGTAATACATTGAGAAAGATTTGCGCGCTAGCTTGTGATAATGGTGTATTGAGAGCAGCTAAACACAGTGGCTCCCATAAAAATTGAATGAAAGCAGGTGATTGATGATGCGCTGATAATAGCGTCGATAGGGATTGGTCTTGCCTGAGTTTAAAGTGACTTAAACGCATGTTAACCATAAAGCGAATCGCTGATAGCTTTTCACTAGTTGATACACCTTTGGCGGTTAATAAACCATACAAAATATGCAGTGGGGCAGGTAAGAATGGATTGGTTTTAAGTAAGAAGTCATCGCCACCTAACAAGTTTTTCACTTGTAATCGCAGTGGTAAACGCGTTAGCACTGCTGATTTTTCCACACCAACTAACGCTAATAACTTAAGAGTTTCATGATAAGCGCCTAACAAAATATGTTGACCGTTATCTAATCGTAAGCCTTTGTAGTCAATGCCGCGCGCGCGACCACCTAAATTTGGCGCTGCTTCAAATAAGGTTACAGATTGACCTTGTTGGCTTAATTTAGCTGCTGCGGCCAAGCCAGCCATGCCACCGCCAACAATCGCAATGCTAGGCATATTTAATATACGCTTTAAGCGCTAACAACAGCTTTCTGAACGGCGGAATTGATACTTTATGGGTTAGTACATTTTCGGCGCCATCTGCTTTAATTTCACGTAACAAGCTACGATAAATCGCAGCCATCATCAGTCCAGGCAATTGTTGTTTCGCATCTTCAGCGGGGAGTTGCTGCAAGGCTTTATCGTAAAAGTTTTCAGCACGTTCAATTTGAAATTCAATAAGTTCTTTCACTGCCGATGTTTTATTGTTGTTTAAAATATCTTGTTCAGTAACTTTCGCTTTTGCTAGTTCATCTAAGGGTATATAAATACGGCCTCTACGCGCATCTTCGCCAACATCACGTGTGATATTGGTTAACTGAAAAGCCATGCCTAAATCATGGGCAAATTTAAGCGTATTGCGGTTTTTAAAACCGAATATTTGTGCGCTAAGCAATCCCACTACACTGGCCACGCGATAGCAATAGAGCTGTAATTGTTTAAAGTCCTCATAGCGATTAAATTGCAAATCCATTTCCATACCGTCAATAATTTCTAAGAAATGCTCTTTTGCGAGATGAAATTCTTTAATCACTGGTTGCAGCGCAAAACTAACAGGGTGTTGTGGTTTATTGGCGTATAAATTTTCGATTTCAGTTTTCCACCAATTAATTTTGGTTTGCGCCACGTTGTAATCCGTACATTCATCGACCACATCATCCACCTCGCGACAAAAAGCATACAGCGCCGTCATGGCTTCGCGTTTTTGTTTGGGCAGAAAAATAAAACTAACAGTGAAGCTAGAGCCGCTTTTTTTGGTTTTATCTTTACAATATTGCTGAGGTGTCATGTCTTTAATCGAATCGTTTAAATGAGTGCTTTTAGGATAATCAAAGGCCAATTCCAAGCCTTAATCGTAGGGCGCTGATTGAAAATGTCACCATTCACTTTTTTAAGCTGATGAATAATGGTTTCGCCACCACCAATGATTAGGCGCATTTCCAAGCCCATACGCCCTGGCAGAATCTTACCTAGTGGTTTGCCAGCTTGCAACATGGCTTGCGCGCGTACTACATTAAAATGGATTAACTGCGTCCAATTTGGGGTCATTACTTGATCTGCAATCTGTTGTTCTGTTACACCAAATTGTTGCATTTCATCTTGGCATAAGTAAATACGGCGTTGATGGGAATCGGTACTAAAATCAATAGCGATATCTTGATAAAAATTAATGAGTTGCAACGCACTGCAAACATTATCCGAGTAGGCGAGGTTTTCAAGCGTTGCTTTGTTAAATAAATGCAGCAATATGGTACCAATCGGGTTGGCAGAACGTTTGCAATAATCTAATACTTCAGCAAAATTAGCATAATGCGTTTTTGTGACATCTTGTTTAAACGCAGCCAACAAGTCATAAAAAGGCGCTAAAGGCAACTTTCTATCGTAAATCATCTGCGCAAATTCGGTAAAAAAAGCAGAGTCACTGTTGCCATGATTGGCAATAATATCCAACTCATTCACATAGTTTTCTAATAAAACTAGCCGTTGCGATGGCGTATAATTACCTTCATCTGCAAAATCATCTGCACACCGTGCAAATTGATAAATTAACGCGATTGGGTAACGCAGATATTTAGGTAAAACCACAGAAGCAACCGGAAAATTTTCATAGTGCTGGCGGGCATGCGCTGTACGATTGGCTGAAAGTAATGTGGAATGATGACTGCTCATGGGTGAAGTATGCCATAGAATATAACGATGAGAGTAGGACTATGCTACAGCGGTGGCAAGCGATAGAATAAACAAAATATGTAAAGGGTTACTATGATTGGTATTATCGGTGGAACGGGGCTAACACAGCTTGCTAATTTAGAAGTAGTCAGACGTCAAATTGTCCGCACGCCTTATGGCGACGCTTCACAACCACTTGTTTTTGGCAAAATAGGTGGGCATGACGTCGTTTTTCTAGCGCGTCATGGTGGTGGGCACACGATTCCGCCCCATGCAATTAATTATCGCGCTAATATTTGGGCATTACATTCGGTCGGTGTCACTTGTTTATTGGCGGTAGCAACGGTTGGTAGTATTGATACCGCTATGTTGCCTGGCGATATTGTGATACCTAACCAAGTTATTGATTATACGCACGGTCGCGAAAACTCTTATTGCGATGGTATAGAGCGGCCAGTTGGGCATATTGATTTCACTCGACCTTATGCGGAGTCTCTACGCAATGTTTGCAAACAAGCCGCCCTTAATATTCAACAACCCATTCACGATGGAGGTGTTTACGCCTGCACGCAAGGCCCAAGATTAGAAACTGCGGCGGAAATTGTTCGATTTGAGCGAGATGGTGCTGATTTGGTTGGAATGACAGGGATGCCTGAAGCAGCATTAGCTAGAGAGCTTGATATACATTATGCGGCGATTTGTCCAGTGGCTAATCATGCTGCTGGCAGAGGCGAAAGTACAGATATGATTCACTATGAAATGATGATGGAGCGCTTGGCTGCGACAATGGACAAAGTACGCCAATTGATTGGTGAGGCTGTCAAACTACATAAACAGGCTGACAAATGACGATTTGTCAGGTTTTACTGATGGGCGAGCCTTTGTTATTGCAAAGAGCACACGAAGTAAGCGTATTTGATACGCCTGAACTACATGCTTTGATTAAAGACATGGAAGACACAATGCATGATATGCATGGTGCTGGACTTGCTGCGCCGCAAATTGGCGTTAGTTTGCGTGTGGTGATTTTTGGTAAAAAAGCAGGCGATACTACTGAAAATCCACGTTATCCAGATGCTGATGAAGTTCCTTATACCGTGTTAATTAACCCGCGACTAACTTTCATCGGTGATGAGCAAGCAGACGGTTGGGAAGGATGTTTGTCGGTTCCTGGCTTGCGCGGGGTCGTTCCACGCTACACCCAATTGCATTATTCAGGCTTTGATCCGTATGGCAATGCGATAGACAGAACGGTGAGTGACTTTCACGCAAGAGTGGTGCAACATGAATGCGATCATCTTGATGGCATACTTTATCCGCTCAGGATGACTGATTTAACAACTTTTGGGTATGTTGAGGTAATTTTTCCTGAACAGCACCTTCCATAAATGCAATTCTTTGGTATAATCTCGCCTTCGTTAGGAAGAGTGGCAGAGCGGTTTAATGCTACAGTCTTGAAAACTGTCGTGGGTTCACGCCCACCGTGAGTTCGAATCTCACCTCTTCCGCCAGTTTTTTTGAATGCCGCTAATAAGCGGCATTTTTATAGATATTTATTTAAGGATTTAATATGAGCCAAATTGTTATCGATCACAATCCATCAGAAGAAAAATTAAAAGAGTTAGGCGTTACTAGCTGGTCTATTTGGGATTGTGCACCTTCAAAATTTCCGCTGGATTTTGGCATGACTGAAACTGCTTATGTACTAGAAGGCGAGTTTCATGTTTATCCTGAAGGCGGTGAAAAAGTCGTTGTCAAAGCTGGCGACTTAGTTGTTTTCCCTAAAGGTTTAAAATCTAACTGGGAAGTAGTAAAACAACTTAAAAAACATTACAAACATTCTTAATCGAGTTTTGTTTTAAAATTTTAAAAGCCTAGTGTTTGCTAGGCTTTTTTGTTTTTTTACTTTACATCCTTAAAAGCTAAATTTTAAAAGCACCCTACATTTAAATCGCTGCTAACAAAGCTGTTTTTAACGCCTGTAATTTTGCGCTACTGAGCGCGTTGTTATCATTATCTGAAATTAAGAATGTATCTTCAGCACGATTTCCTAAGGTGTTGATCTTTGCATTATGCACTTTAATGTGATGCTCGATCAGTACAAAAGCAATGCTCGCCAACAAGCCAGGTTGGTCGCCAGCGATAATGTCAAGCATCTGAAAACTACAATCTGGTGCGGTTTCAAACACCACTTGGGTGGTTATCGGCATATGTTTAACTTGTCGATTCAAGCGGCCTTGTATCGGATCTTCTATTGGCGATTTTGTTAAAATCTTGTCACGTAAGTTTTCTTCAATATGTTTGATCAATCCTGTATAGCTGATTTGCGTGGTTGATTCGTCTAAAACCAGAAAGGTATTGAGCGCGTAATTATGATGGGTTGTATAAATCTTCGCTTGGCCAATGCTATAGCCAATGCGATCGAAGAAGTTGCAGATACGTGCAAATAATTCTTGATTGGCGCGGGTGTATATCATTACCTCAATACCATCTCCCTCACGGCTTAAATGTGCGCGTACAATCGGCTTTTCGGTAAACACGTGTGGCAGCAGCAGTCTGGTTTGCCATGAAATTTCATTGCTATTAAAACGTGAGAAATAAGGCTCGCCAACATTGTTCCAAAATGTTTCGTATGCTTTAGGTGATAAACCATAGTTGTTAAGTTTGCTTCTGGCTTTTTCTTGACGATCTGAAATGGCATTTTTGACACTAAATGAAGGATCATTAAGTACTTGACGCGTTTCTAAAAATAAATTCTCAAGCAACTTTGCTTTCCATGCGTTCCATACAATAGGACTCGTTGCGCGGACATCGGCGACCGTTATTAGATATAACGCAGTTAAGCAAGTTTGGTTCTTGACCATTTTTGCAAACTGCTCAATGATTGCAGGATCTGATAAGTCGGATTTTTGAGCGACTTTTGATAATTGCAAATGCTTTTCTACTAACCAAACCACTAAATTGGTATCTTCTTCTGGCAATTGGTGCAGTTCGCAGAAGCGTTTTGCGTCTTTTTTACCAAGCTCTGAATGGTCGCCGCCACGGCCTTTTGCAATATCATGAAAAATAGCCGCTAAATAAAGTAAATAGGGCTGTTTAAACTCTGCAAATAACTGGCTACACAATGGAAATTCATGCTCTAACATGGGTTTACTAAAGCGACGTAAATTCGCCAGCAGTTTTAGCGTATGTTCATCAACGGTGTAAACGTGAAATAAATCATGCTGCATTTGTCCAATGATTTTGCCAAAAGCAGGGATATATTTACCCAATATGCCGTATCGATTCATGCGACGCATGCTTTGATGGACGCCGTATTGTTGTTTCAATATGGTTAAAAATAATTGCTGATGCTCACTAGACTCACGAAACTCTTTGCTAATCAACTTGGTCGCATCTTGCAATTGACGCAATAATGAAGGACTAAAACCCTCAAGCTCTGGATGCTGTTGTAGTAACAAAAAGCACTCCAAAATAGCATTGGGTTGATTTTGAAACAAATCGGGTGAGTTAGCTTCTAGCCATTTATTTTGTGCGCTAAAACGCGCATTGATCGCGATATTTGGTTCGCTAGAAACATTGGAGATAGCAAATGATTTCAGCAAAATCTCATTAATGAGATTGATATAGCGAACGCTGCGATAGTAGCTTTGCATTAGCTGTTCGCTAGCACGCTTGCTTGTTGTATTCACCAAGCCTAAATTGGCTGCCAGCTCATTCTGAAAGTCAAATAAAAGTCTATCTTCTCGACGCTTTGCCAAGTAATGCAATCGAATACGTAAGGTATTTAAGTTACGCTCATGGCGTTTGATTTCATTCAGTTCTGATTGACTAATGATGCCATTTCTAGCCAATTCCAGCCAAGTATTACCTAAACCTTGACTTTTTGCTAACCATAAAATGGTGTGTATATCGCGTAAACCGCCAGGACTTTCTTTAATATTAGGCTCTAAACTGTAGCCAGAATCATTAAACTTTGCATGGCGTTTATTTTGCTCAGCTATTTTGGCATCTAGAAATGCAGTAGCGTTAAGTTGTTGCTTTATTTCAATAAAAAATTGCGTGTAAACTACTTTGCTGCCACAAATAAGGCGCGATTCTAGTAAGTTTGTTTGGATGGTTGCATCATCTGCCGCCTCGGTGATGCATTCTTGAAGTGTACGAACGCTTTGGCCGATATTCAGACCTAAGTCCCACAACTCACCTATTAGCGCTTCAATTTTCTTGTTTTGCGTATCGGATGCATTGTCTGGCATCAAGATAAGCAAATCAATATCGGAGAAAGGGAATAGTTCTTCTCTGCCGTAACCACCAACTGCAATCAATGTTATTTCGTTATTTAATACATTGTATTGCCAAACTTTGCTCATTAATTTGTCGATGAGTCGGGTATGTTTTTTTAACAAGCTCGCTGGATTGGTTTTCTTTAAAAACTCTTGTTCAAGCAGCGCTTGTTGTGCTTTTAGTTCAGTGCGCCAAGTTTTAATTTGCTCCGTTGACATTGCTTAGTCATTCATCCAGTGTTGATTAATAGCCATTCATTAAAGCGTAAAATTAAAGTGATTCAAGATTTTCAGGTATCGCAGGTGTGCCTTTAGAAACGGTAAGTACCTCAAAACCAGTGCTAGTGACCAGTATAGTATGCTCCCATTGCGCTGATAAACTGCGGTCTTTTGTCACTACAGTCCAGCCATCTGGCATATGCTTAATCTCACGTCTACCCGCGTTAATCATGGGTTCTATAGTAAAAATCATCCCTTCAACTAGCTTAACACCGGTGCTGGGCCTTCCATAATGCAATACTTGCGGGTCTTCGTGGAATCGTTTACCAATACCATGACCACAAAACTCTCTCACAACGCTATATCCATTGTTCTCAGTAAATGTTTGAATGGCATAACCGACATCGCCCAAAGTAGCCCCAGGTTTGACTTTATTAATCCCAAGCCACATGGCTTGATAGGTAATCTCAGATAAACGCTTGGCTTGAATTGATACTTCACCAACATGAAACATACGCGAGGTATCGCCATGATAGCCATCCTTAATGACGGTAATGTCAATATTAACGGTATCGCCATTTTTCATCACTTTATCGCCAGGCACGCCGTGACAAATTTGATGATTGACGGAGGTGCAAATGGATTTAGGGTAGGGTGTGTGGCCATCAGGCGCATAATTTAATGGCGCTGGGATGGCATTTTGCACATTGACAATATAGTCATGACACAGCTTGTCCAGCTTTTCTGTTGTGACACCCTGCACGACAAAAGGCGTAATATAATCAAGCACTTCAGAAGCAAGCTTGCCTGCGATACGCATCTTGGCAATATCGTCTGCTTTATTAATGGAAATGGCCATAATGTTCTATCAGTAGTTAGGTTAAAGTTTAGATTGATTAAAGTTGATATTAACGACGTTATTTGATATTATACGCGCCACTAAGCAAGACTATTGGCATTATTTTAGCACTAAATTGTTGCTTAGCTAAATTACTGCACTGCCCCGTACAGGGTGTCCATTCTAAAATGGATGATGTTGGGCAAGTGTAATTTTTAACCCTTACTGGAGTATTACTATGTCTGTAACTATGCGTCAAATGCTTGAGGCCGGCGTTCACTTTGGCCATCAAACTCGTTATTGGAATCCTAAAATGGCTGAGTACATTTTTGGTGACCGTAACAAAATCCATATTGTTAACCTTGAAAAAACATTGCCACTATTTGAAGATGCGCAAAAGTATGTGCGTACATTAGCTGCTAACAAAGGTCGCATTCTATTTGTTGGTACTAAACGCCAAGCACGTGACATCATGAAAGAAGAAGCACAGCGTGCAGGATGTTCTTATGTTAATCACCGTTGGTTGGGTGGTATGTTGACTAACTTTAAAACTGTTAAACAATCAATCAAACGCCTAAAAGAGTTTGAAGCGATGGTTGAAGACGGTAGCATGGAAAAATTCGCAAAAAAAGAGGCTTTAGGCTACAAACGTGAGCTTGAGAAGCTAGAGCGCTCTATTGGTGGTATTAAAGAAATGGGCGGCTTACCAGATGCTATTTTTATCATTGACGTTGGTCATGAGAGTGGCGCTGTTGTTGAAGCTAAAAAATTGGGTATCCCGCTAATCGGCGTGGTTGATACGAACAATTCACCTGAAGGTGTTGCTTATGTGATTCCTGGTAACGATGACTCTAGCCGAGCGATTCGTTTGTATGCACGTGGTATAGCAGATGCTGTATTAGATGGCCGTGCAAATGCATTGGCAGACCTAGCTAAATCAGCTAGCGAAACTGAAGAGTTCGTAGAAGTAGCTGAAACAGAAGCTGCTTCAGCAGAGTAAGAAGTTATCAAATAAAAGCTGGATTTATTCCAGCTTTTTAATATTAAAATCAATAGATTATTTATATAACTTAAAGTTATACATTCAATTTTAAGGAGTGCAATATGACTACGATTACCGCGAGCATGGTAAAAGAATTACGTGAGCGCACTGATGCGCCAATGATGGATTGTAAAAAAGCGTTAACAGAAGCTGAAGGCGATATGAATCGTGGAGAAGAAATCCTACGAGTGCGTTTTGGCAACAAAGCAAGCAAAGCGGCTGGTCGCCTTGCGGCTGAAGGTATTGTTGGCATTAGCTTAACGGCTGATAGCAAAACAGGCACACTATTAGAAGTAAATTCTGAAACAGATTTCTGTGCAAAAAATGAAGCATTTCTTGCTTATGTTGGTGCATTGGCATCGGTGATTAATGAGCATAATCCAGCAGACATACAAGCTGCGGCAACGTTGCCAATGGAAGGTACTACCGTTGAAGAAACGCGGGCGCAACTAGCTGGAAAAATTGGTGAGAATATTACACCACGCCGTTTTGTGCGCATTGCGGCGCAAGGTAAGCTTGCTAGCTATATCCACGGTGGTAAAATCGGTGTGTTAGTTGATATTGTTGGTGGCGATGATGAATTAGGTAGAGACATCGCGATGCATATCGCGGCAGCAAAACCAAAAGCACTCAATGCAGATGGCGTTGATGCTGCATTAATCGAAACAGAGCGTCGTGTTGCGATTGAAAAAGCACTTGAAGCAGGAAAACCTGAAGCAATGGTGGAAAAAATTGCAGAAGGTACCGTTAGTAAATATTTAAAAGAAGTGACATTGCTCAATCAAATATTTGTTAAAAACGATAAAATGACGATTGAACAATTACTTAAATCAAAAGATGCAAGCATTGCTTCATTCTCCATGTACACCGTTGGTGATGGTATTGAGAAAGTAGTGGTTGATTATGCTGCTGAAGTGGCTGCTGCTGCAAAAGTTTAAGTCAATTTAAACAAGTTAAAAAAGTGGGTGCGGGTATACCGGCCCACTTTTTTTTGGTCTAAATTTACGCAATAATTCTTTAATTAATCAGAGATTCTTTGCTGAGATTCTTTTGGAGCTTGCGACCATTTGTGATTAAATATCAACAGTTAAAAATTAAGGAAAATAATGGCAAAAGCCGCATATAAACGAATCCTGATCAAGCTTTCTGGTGAGGCTTTAATGGGGGATGATGCTTACGGCATTAACCGCGCAACCATTGATGATATTGTGGCGCAAATTAAAGCTGTTGTTGACTTAGGTGTCGAAGTGGCTGTTGTCATTGGCGGTGGCAATATTTTTAGAGGTGTTGCGCCAGCTGCAGCAGGTATGGATAGGGCAACTGCGGATTATATGGGCATGCTGGCAACCGTGATGAATGCCATGGCCCTGCAAGATGCTATGCGTAATATTGGTATAAAAGCCAGAGTGCAATCGGCATTAAAGCTTGAGCAAGTAGCTGAGCCTTATATCCGCGGCAAAGCAATTCGCTATTTAGAAGAAGGCCGTGTGGTCATCTTTGCTGCAGGAACAGGTAATCCATTTTTTACAACGGATACGGCAGCGGCTTTACGTGGTATGGAAATTGATGCTGAGATCGTCTTAAAAGCAACGAAGGTTGATGGAATTTATACGGCGGATCCGAAAACTAATCCAGAGGCGATGCGCTATGAAACGGTGACGTTTGATGAGGCGATTAATAAAAATTTAAAAGTAATGGATGCAACGGCATTGACTTTATGCCGTGATCAAAATTTGCCGATTTGCGTCTTCAGCATTTTCAAATCAGGTGCGTTAATGCGCGTCGTCATGGGTGAGAATGAGGGCACACACGTGATTAAATAAAAACAATTATTTTAAACAGAGTTAATCAATTAGTTGGAGAAGCAAATGTTGGAGGATATTAAAAAAACGGCTGAGCAGAAGATGCAAAAGTCAATTGAAGCATTGCAAAATGATTTGCAAAAAATTCGTACCGGTCGCGCGCATGCTGGCTTATTAGATCATGTCATGGTTGAGTATTACGGCTCTATGGTTGCGGTTAATCAGGTTGCTAGCGTGAACTTGGGTGATGCGCATACTATTAATGTGCAACCTTTTGAAAAAGAGATGGTTTCCAAAGTGGAAAAAGCGATTCGTGACGGTGATTTAGGCTTAAATCCAGCAACAAACGGCAACTTAATTCGCGTGCCTATGCCTATGCTAACCGAAGAGCGTCGTCGTGATTTAACGAAAATCGTCCGCAGTGAAGGTGAAAATGCAAAAGTAGCTGTACGTAATGTAAGACGTGATGCCAATGACACGCTGAAAAAACTGATTAAAGATAAAGAAATTAGCGAGGATGATGAGCGTCGTACGCAAGAGATTGTGCAAAAATTAACCGATAAAGCGGTTGCGGATATCGACCAATTACTATTGGCTAAAGAAGCCGATTTAATGGCTGTGTAATTGGATTAGCCTTGGTTATTTCAACAAAGCGGCTGTTTGCCAAGTGTTTTTTTTCTAGCTCAACCAAAACGATTCCTGACGTCAATCAGATACCTAATCACATTGCCATTATCATGGATGGCAATGGTCGTTGGGCGCGGAAGCGATTTCTACCTCGCATCGCAGGACATAAGCGTGGCGTAGAAATAGTGCGTGATGTGGTCAAAAAATGTGTCCAATCAGATGTTAAGTTTCTGACGCTATTTGCTTTTAGTAGTGAAAATTGGCGGAGGCCTGAGGCAGAAGTCAGTTTTTTAATGGGGCTCTTTATGGAGGCATTAAAACGCGAAGTGGTTAAATTGCATGAAAATAATATCCGATTGATGTTGATTGGCGATCGTAGTCGTTTCTCGGATGAATTAGTTCAGCAACTTGAAATGTCAGAAATGCTCACAAAAGACAACACTGGTTTGACGTTAACGATTGCAGCTAACTACGGTGGGCGTTGGGACTTATTGCAAGCGATCAATAAAATGGTTGCCGCTAACAATAAGCAAACCAAACCGTTTGAGGAAGAGGATTTAACATCATTGCTAAGCATGCACTATGCACCAGAACCTGACTTGTTTATTCGCACGGGTGGCGAAAAACGTGTCAGTAATTTTTTATTGTGGCAATTAGCCTATACTGAATTTTATTTTACCGATACTTTATGGCCCGACTTTGACGAGGCGGCTTTTGAGCAAGCAATATCGTCTTATCAAGAAAGAGAGCGCAGATTTGGACGAACAAGTGAACAAATTACGGATGTCTAAATTGAATAATCATTATGCTTAAAACTCGAATTATTACCGCAATCGCGCTGATTGCTGCATTCTTGCCCGCACTGTTTTTGGCCTCTAATATTGTCTGGGCAATGATTATGTTGCTTATTTCTGTTGCCGCTCTATATGAATGGGCAAACTTGATTGATTTGCCGAGGTCACTTTCCATTGCTTACGCTGCAATTTTTGCTGTGTTTGGAACCGTATTATTAACTTTACTGATGCAGTACGGATTTCATTGGCTATTTTATCAATCGTTACTAATTTTTTCGGTTAGTTTAATTTTTTGGATTTTATTAGTACCTGTTTTACTCGCAAAATTTTTTATTGCGCGGAATAAAGCGGTCTTAATGGTTATTGGTTTTTTAATGATTATGCCACTGTGGTTAGCGCTTATTTTTGCTAAAGGTGCGAATCCTTGGTTTTTACTGGGCTTATTAGCCACGATTTGGATTGCTGATACCTCAGCTTATTTTGCAGGGAAAAACTTTGGAAAGCACAAGCTTGCACCCAATATTAGCCCGGGAAAAACTTGGGAAGGGGTGTTAGGCGCATTTATCGGCGTTACGCTTTTTACGGCAATATTATATGGTAGCGCTCAGGTCACTAACTTGGCGATTTTCCCGCTGTTATGGGTTGTGACTGCTTTGGGTGTTGTTGGCGACTTGTTTGAATCGCTAATTAAACGGCAATTTAATAAAAAAGACAGTGGCAATCTCTTGCCCGGACATGGTGGCATTTTAGACCGCATTGACGGCTTGTTGCCTAGTTTGCCAATCGCTGTGTTGGCGACTTATCTATTTAATTACTTTCAGGCGGCTGGTTAATTGCAAAACATTACGATTCTAGGCAGTACTGGCACTATCGGTGAACAAACGTTAGATGTGATTGCACGCCATCCGCAACGCTATAAAGTGTTTGCGCTGACCGCTAATACCAATACGAATGTCATGCTGCAGCAGTGTTTGAATTTTCAGCCACACTATGTAGTGATGTTAGATGCGAATGCTGCAAAAGCGTTGGCTAGCCAATTAAAAGCGCATGATAGTAAAACTGTTGTTTTGTCTGGCTTATCAAATTTAGAACAAGTGTGTAGCGATGCGGCAGTCGATACGGTCATGGCAGCAATTGTTGGTGCTGCTGGACTTAAGCCTGTAATGGCAGCTGCTAAAGTGGGCAAGCGTATTTTATTAGCGAATAAAGAACCCTTGGTCATGGCTGGTAGCTTATTCATGGATGCGATTAAACAAGGCGGCGCCACTTTATTGCCCATAGATAGTGAGCATAACGCTATTTTCCAAGTGATGTCGCCAATAGGGCTTAATAATTTAAAGGATGGTGGTATTCGCAAAATTATTCTAACGGCCTCTGGAGGGCCTTTTAGACAGCATACACAAGCACAGATAGATGAAGTAACGCCAGCAATGGCACTCAAACATCCAAACTGGGTGATGGGTGCAAAAATTACCATTGATTCCGCTACGCTGATGAATAAAGGGCTTGAAGTGATTGAGGCACATTGGTTATTCAATGCAAAACCAGAACAAATAGACGTGGTTGTGCATCCACAAAGCGTCATTCATTCGATGGTTGAATACGTTGATGGCAGCGTGCTCGCGCAACTTGGTAATCCTGACATGCGGACGCCGATTGCTTACGGTTTGGCTTATCCTGAGCGGATTGATTCTGGCGTGAGCCCACTGAACTTTCTAACGATTGGTCAGCTTGAATTTGAAGCGCCTGACACGCAACGTTTTCCATGCTTACAGTTGGCTTATGATGCGCTTAATGCGGGTGGGACAGCATCGACTATTCTCAATGCAGCCAACGAAGTCGCAGTCAATGCCTTTTTAAATGAGAAAATTGGATTCAATGATATCTCAGCGCTAATTACTTCAGCGCTGAACAGTATGTCTATTGAAAGCGTGACTTCTATTGAGCAGTTAGTCGAGGTCGATCTGTCAGCTAGGCAGTATGTAACTGATTGGATTGCCAGCTCAGTAAAATCTCCTTCAACACAATCACTTTCAACAAAACCTAAGGTACTCGCTTGCTAACCCTTTTTGCCTTTATTTTTACGATTGGCATTATCGTCACCATCCATGAATATGGTCACTTTCAAGTTGCGCGTTGGTGTGGCGTGAAAGTGATTCGATTTTCGATTGGCTTCGGTAAGCCACTGTGGAAAAAGACGCTCGGCTCTGATCAAACTGAATTTGTCTTGGCCGCGATTCCTTTGGGTGGTTATGTAAAAATGTTAGATGAGCGTGAGTTGAAAGCTGAAAAGGAAGCTGGAGAAGCGTCAAATAACTATTCAGAGGCCGATTTAGTGCGCGCCTTCAATCGACAGTCTGTTTATAAACGAATTGCCATTGTGATTGCTGGTCCAATCGCTAACTTATTGCTGGCAATTGTGATTTATTGGTTTTTATTTATGCAGGGTATCACTGGCATAATGCCGATTATTGGCCAAGTTGAGCCAAATAGCATCGCTGCACAAGCAAATTTTAAAACAGGCGAGATGATTCAAACCATCAATAGTAAACAAGTCAACACTTGGGCAGAAGCTGGTTTAATGCTTTTTGAATCAGCAATCGAAAATGAAACGGTGGAGATTAAAGCAGTGGACAAAAATAATGAGCTCTATCTGCATAAGCTTAACTTAGCAGCCTTAGCCAAAGGGGCAGACAGTGATATTCTTAATGAAATTGGCATCACAGTTTTTAGGCCAGAAGTGCCCGCTATCTTAGCCCAAATATTGCCCAACAGCGCTGCAGAACATGCTGGATTATTAACTGATGATCAAGTGTTGTCTATCAATGGATTGCAAACGGATACTTGGAGTGATGTTGTTAATCTTGTTAAAGCCAGTCCTAATCAAGCGCTGAATTTTAATGTCCAACGCCAACAGAAGATTGTGAGCAAAATCGTAACTCCTGAAGGCGTTAAAGAAAATAATGTAATGGTCGGAAAAATTGGAGCAGGGGTTAAGCTGTATCAAGAACAACTCGATAAAGTGATGATTAAGCAATATTATTCTGGCATGGATAGTTTAGCTATGTCGATTGCTAAAACTTGGAATACGTCTACTTTTAGCTTAAAAATGATGTGGTATATGGTAGCCGGAAAAGCATCGTGGAAAGGTATTAGCGGGCCAGTGACTATTGCGACCTACGCTGGCGAAAGCGCAGGACTAGGATGGAAGCCTTTTTTAGGGTTTATTGCACTGGTGAGTATTAGTATTGGTATACTTAATCTTTTGCCAATTCCTGTTTTAGATGGCGGACATTTAATGTATTATATGGCAGAAATTATCAAAGGATCGGCCGTGTCTGAGCAAGTAATGATGTTAGGGCAGAAAGTTGGATTCGGATTACTAGGCTTGCTTATGTTTTTAGCCTTATTTAATGACATCAATCGAATAGTTACAGGATAATCATTTGTTTAAACCTCGCATCATTCCCGCATTAGTTATTGCGCTTTTCCATCAATATGCGTTGGCGCTAGATCCTTTTGTCATCAAAGATATTCGGGTTGAGGGCTTGCAACGAACCGAGCCAGGTACTATTTTTAATTATTTGCCAGTTGAAGTTGGCGATACAATGGATGATACAAAAGCCACGCGGGCGATTAAATCGCTTTATGGCACGGGCTTTTTTAAAGATGTTCGGATTGAAGCTGAAGGTGATGTGCTATTGGTTACTGTGCAAGAGCGCTCTGCAATCTCAACAATTGAGTTTAGTGGTAACCGCTCTTTCCCATCAGATAAAATGATGGAGGGATTGAAACAAATTGGCATTTCTGAAGGCTTGATTTTTGACAAATCTGAGTTAGACAGAGCAGAGCAAGAAATTAAACGTCAATATTTATCAACAGGTAAATATGGTGCTACGGTCAAAACAGTAGTCAGTCCATTAGAGCGTAATCGCGTTGCTGTTCGTTTTGAAATTGAAGAAGGTAAAGTTGCAAAAATCCGCGATATCAATATCGTTGGTAACGAAGATTTTACAATGGATGATCTTAGGGCGGAGTTTTTGCTAACGACGCCTAACTGGATGAGTTGGTGGAATAAAGATGATCAATATTCTAAACAAAAGTTAACAGCTGATTTAGAAACGCTAAAATCTTTTTACCTTAATCAAGGCTATTTGGAGTTTTCTGTTGATTCTACCCAAGTGGCTATTTCACAAGATAAACAAGATATTTTCATTACAGTGAACGTCACCGAAGGTGAAAAATACACCATTACTGATGTTAAGTTATCTGGGGATTTAAAGGTACCAGAAACCGACTTGCAACCGTTGATTAAGTTTAAAAAAGGCGACACCTTTAATCGTCAAATGGTGACTGAAACAAGCCAAGCGATTAGTGATAAGTTAAGCAATGAAGGTTATGCCTTTGCGAATGTCAACGCAGTACCAGACATCAATAAAGAAAAGCTAACTGCAGCCTTTACTTTCTTCGTTGATCCAGGTAGACGGGTTTATGTGAGACGCATTAATTTAACTGGCAACACCCGGACAAAAGATGCTGCAATACGTAGAGAGTTACGTCAATTAGAGTCTTCTTGGTATGCCGGCGATAAAATTAAACGGTCTAAAGAGCGATTAGATCGGACACAATTTTTTGATAACGTTGATATCGAAACGCCGGCTGTGCCAGGTAATACTGACCAAGTTGATTTAAATATTAATGTATCGGAAAGATCTACAGGTAGCGTTCAGTTTGGTGCAGGTTTATCCAGTAACGAAGGGGTTGTGCTTGGGTTTAACGTGAGTCAACAAAACTTTTTAGGCACTGGCAATCGCGTAAATGCCCAAGTCAATACAAGCAACCTCAATACGATCTATTCACTTTCTTACACCGATCCTTACTTTACGCCAGATGGGATCAGTCGAGGCTTTGACCTTTACAGGCGAGATGTTGACACTGATACAAACCAAACATCGAATATTGGTACTTACCAAAGCTCATCGTATGGTTTAGGTGTTAGATTTGGCTTGCCATTAACAGAAAGAAGTAGCTTCACAGTTGGGTTGACAGGGGACGTTACAAGAATTGACTTACAAGCCAATAGCCCTGTACAGTATATTAACTTTTGTGGCAACACCTCTGGATGTGACGCAAACTCTATACAGGTTAGAGCTGGATGGACTTTCGACTCTAGAGATAATATTCTATTTCCTAATAAAGGCGTTTTACAGCGTTTAAGTGCGGAAGTCAGTGTGCCTGGCTTAGACTTAGAGTATTACAAGCTTGAGTATCAACATGCATGGTATAAAGATGTGTTTCAAAACGTAACGTTTATGCTAAACGGTGAATTGGGTTATGCCGATAGCTACGGCAGCGGTAATTACCCATTCTTTAAAAACTTCTTTGTTGGTGGGGTTAACTCTGTTCGTGGTTTTGAGAATGGTACGATTGGCCCTAGAAATAATGATCCTGCCACCGGAAATAATTTTTCTGTTGGTGGCACAACGAAAGTCGTTGGTAATGCCGAAGTCTTTATACCTGTACCTTTAATTAAGGACTCATCTCAATTCCGTCTTAGTGCATTTTTTGATGCGGGGAGAGCGTTTGGAGATAATGAAACGGTGGGCTTTGGTGACTTGCGATACAGTACTGGTGTCGGCATCAGTTGGTTCTCTCCATTCGGACCTTTGAAGTTGGTATTGGCTAAACCACTAAATGAAGAACAAGATGACAACACACAAACATTGCAATTCCAATTCGGCCAGCAATTTTAGTCGTATTTTAATGTGCACTGTTTAATAGTAGAATGCTATTATGTACTGTAGATTCTGGAGATTGAGTTGAGTAATATGTTAAAAATGTTGTTTATTGCCTGCATGTTAATAGTGTCAATTGGCACTGATGCGGCTGAGCTAAAGATTGGCTACGTTCAGGTAGATAAGCTACTAAAAGAAGCGCCACAAACAGCTGAAACTGGAAAAAAACTCGAACGTGAATTCAGTCCTCGCTCACTAGAGTTGGAAAAAATGAGCAGTCAAATCTCTGCAATTGAAACCACATTAGAAAATGAAAATTCGAATTTAACAAACGCAGATCGTCGCAGCAAACAAAGACAAGCAACTAACCTTAAAATTGAATTTCAACGTAAACAACGTGAGTTACGTGAAGATATCAATATTCGTAAAAATGAAGAGTTAGCAAACTTGCAAGACCGTATCAATAATGCAGTTAAGAAGGTTTCTGAGACAGAAAGCTATGATCTTGTAATGTATAGCGGTGTGGCTTATGCAAGCACAAAAATTGATATTACAGAGAAAGTGCTCAAGCTATTAAGCGGAAAGTAGCACATGCTTAATGTCTATGCACAACAATTTATCACTTCAAAAAATTATCGATGCCCTTGGTGGGAGCTTATCGCACCATACCAATAGCAATGATTTATGCATCTCCCATGTTGGTTCTTTAGCGTTAGCTACACAAGGCGCTATCAGTTTTTTTAATGATACTAAGTACACAACTCAGCTACAAACAACCCAGGCAAGTGCGGTTGTATTAAGACCTGAACATGCTGAATTGACTCAATTGCCTGTTATTCTTACAGATAACCCATATGCGTATTTTGCCAAGCTGTCTCATTTGTTCAATGCTAAGAATGAAAAGTTACAAGGCATTCATGAGAGTGCGGTGATTGATGCTTCGGTTACTGTTCCGAGTGATTGTAGTATTGGTTCACATGTTTCAATAGAAAAAAACGTAACGATAGGAAGCCAAGTCACTATTGGCGCAGGTTGCATCATTGAACAAAATGTTGTTTTAGGTAATGGTACGGTTTTAGAGGCTAATGTTACGATTAAGCATGGCTGTCAAATAGGCAATTATTGTCATTTTTTTTCTGGTGCGGTTATCGGTAATGATGGCTTTGGCTATGCTGAAGAAGTCGATACTAATGGTGTCAAATCATGGGTCAAAATTCCGCAAGTGGGTAGCGTCATTGTTAAAGATAATGTTGATATCGGTGCTAACACCACGGTGGATCGCGGTGCCATTGATGACACCGTGATTGAAGAGGGTGTCAAAATTGATAACCTTGTGCAAATAGCGCATAACTGTCAGATCGGTGCGCACACGGTCATTGCTGGTTGTGTCGGCATTGCTGGTAGCGCTGTAATAGGTCAATATTGTAAAATAGGCGGTGCTGCAATGATATTAGGCCATTTAACGGTTACAGATAATGTCACTATTTCTCCTGGCAGCATGATTACAAGATCAATTAAAAAGTCAGGTACTTACACTGCATTAATGCCATTTCAAGTTCATGACGAATGGCTTAAAACGGCAGCCAATATGAGACATTTGAGTCAGTTGATCAATAGAATCAAAGCCTTAGAAAGTATAGTTGAGCAGTTAAAAATGCAAAAAATAATAGTAACAACACAGAAAGCAGCAGATGAGTGATACCACTGATAGCAGCATGAATATTCATGAAATTTTAGATCATCTTCCTCATCGATATCCATTTGTACTTATTGACCGAGTTCTTTCGTTAGAAGTTGGAAAAGAGATTACTGCTTTAAAAAATGTAACGATTAATGAACCTTTTTTTCCAGGGCATTTTCCTTATCATCCAGTAATGCCAGGCGTACTCATTGTTGAGGCGATGGCACAAGCAGCAGCGGTATTGTCATTTAAAACAATGAATCTTAAACCGAATGAGGATTCTGTTTATTACTTTGCTGGGATTGATAGTGCTCGTTTTAAAAAACCAGTTTCGCCAGGAGATCAAATTTTACTGAATGTCAAAATAGATCGAATTTTAAAAGGCATCTGGAAATATACTGGCATTGCTACGGTAGATGGCGCTGTTGTAGCTGAGGCAAGTATGATGTGTATTTTAAAAAATATAGAAAAATTATAATAATAGATAGTAAAGTTAAAGTTATTTATGCAAAGTAAAATACATGAGACGGCTATCATTGACCCGAAAGCTGAGTTAGATAGCAGTGTAGAAGTTGGCGCGTATTCCATTATTGAAGCGGGGGTAAAAATTGATGCGAATACTAAAATTGGCAGTCATGCGGTTATCAAAGGCCCAACAAAGATTGGAAAAAATAATCATATTTTCCAGTTTGTATCATTAGGTGAACAACCGCAGGATAAAAAATACATGCACGAACCAACGACGCTTGAAATTGGTGATGGCAATACGATTCGTGAGTTTTGCACTTTTAATCGCGGTACGGTCCAAGATAAAGGTATTACAAAAATTGGTAACGATAATTGGATTATGGCCTATGTGCACATTGCCCATGATTGCAATGTTGGAAACAATACCATTTTAGCCAATAACGCTTCTCTAGCCGGACATGTTGATGTGCATGATTTTGCTATTTTAGGTGGGTTTACGTTAATTCATCAGTTTTGTAAGATTGGTTCACATGTCATTACCGCCGTCGGATCAGTTGTATTTAAGGATATTCCAGCTTACGTAACCGCAGCAGGTTACGATGCTAAACCGCATGGCATAAACTCAGAAGGTCTTAAACGACGCGGTTTTACAACGGATGAAATCACCTATATTAAGCGGGCATATAAAACCTTATATCGCAAAGGTTTAAGTCTAGAAGACGCTAAGAAGGAGCTGATAGCGATGCACGCTGAGTGTGAAAAAATTCAATTACTGTCAGATTCGCTGAGTCAGTCAACTCGCGGCATTATTCGTTAATCATTACAATCTTATGTCAAAAATTGCCATCGTAGCTGGAGAGGCTTCAGGAGACTTACTAGGTGCACATTTAATCAGTGCACTCAAAAAGCAGCGTAAGGGTTTAACATTTTTTGGGATTGCCGGTCCAAAAATGATGAACGAAGGAGCAACTTCTTTATTTGCAATGGAAAAGTTGTCAGTTCGTGGTTATTTTGAAGTGATTATGCACCTACGTGGCTTACTCAAGTTAAGAAAAAGCTTGTTGAAACAGATTCTTGCAGAAAAACCAGATGTTTTTATTGGTATTGATGCCCCAGATTTTAATTTCTGGCTTGAGAGAAAACTTAAAAAACGTGGAATTCCTACTATTCATTATGTCAGTCCTTCTATTTGGGCATGGCGCGGCGGGCGAATTCATAAAATTAAACGTGCAGTGACGCATATGTTGGCACTGTTTCCATTCGAGCCTATACTTTATGAGTCGGTGAATATGCCTGTAACTTATGTGGGTCATCCACTTGCTGATGAGTTGCCCTTAAGGCCGAATAAAAGAGCCGCACGTGAATTATTAAAATTAAGACAAAATGAATTAATTATTGCCATGCTACCTGGTAGTCGTCAATCAGAAGTACAACAACACGCAGAGCTTTTTGTAAAAACAGCTGAGCTAATGAATCAGCATCATCCCTCAGCTAAATTTATTGTGCCATTGATTACACGAGAAACTCGGGATATTTTTGAGAGAGCATTAGCTAAAACTACCGATAACACACTTGAAATGAAGCTGTTATTTAGCCATGCACACGATGCAATGGAAGCGGCAGATTTCGTGATTGTTGCTTCTGGCACAGCAACGTTAGAGGCGGCATTATTAAAACAGCCAATGATTATTACTTATCGTATGCCAACACTGAGTTGGTGGCTGCTTAAACCTATGCATTATTTACCCTATGTCGGACTACCTAATATATTAGCTGGTAAATTTATTGTGCCTGAATTGTTGCAAAAAAATGCGACGCCAGAAAAGCTGAATGAAACAATGACTGAAATATTAAAAGACGCCGTCGCTTTAAAAGCAATCAAGCAAGAGTTTACCGATATCCATCATAGTCTTAAACAAAACTCAGCTAAAAAAGCGGCCGATGTTATTCTTTCTTATCTACCATGCACCCATTAATCTGCGGTGTTGACGAAGCTGGAAGAGGACCGCTGGCGGGTGCAGTATATGCCGCTGCTGTCATTTTAAATCCTCATTATCTAATAGCAGGATTGGCTGATTCCAAGAAGATCACAGAAAAAAAACGCGATGCATTAGCGATTGAAATTAAACAGCATGCATTGGCTTGGGCGATTGCCAGTAGTAGCGTAGCAGAGATTGATGACATCAATATATTGCAAGCCAGTTTATTAGCCATGAAGCGTGCTATTGAAGTGATGCAACAACAGTTTAATTTAGCCTTGGATTCGAAAATAATTTTAGTGCAAGTAGATGGCAATCAATGTCCTAAAGTTGACTTACCATGTGAGGCCGTTGTTAAAGGCGATAGCAAAGTACAAGCCATTTCTGCAGCTTCAATTTTGGCTAAAACAGCACGTGATGCTGAATTATATGCGCTTGATAAACAATATCCCATGTATGGTTTTGCACAACATAAAGGCTATCCAACAGCTTTGCACATCACCTCACTGCAAACGTATGGCATTTCACCAGTGCACCGACGCAGCTACGCTCCGGTACGTAAACTTCTAGTTAGCTAGCAACAAAAATACTGTTGGCTTTTTGTGCAAGTCTGGCAATGTCGCTTGTTTCCATGCACGAATGCGTTTGGTGATAATTAACTCATCTGGCAGGCTAATATTGCATGCAATACACAACTCAGTTTCGCTACCGCAATGCGTCAGAATATCTTCAAGCATATGTTGGTTGCGGAAGGGTGTTTCGATAAAGATTTGTGTTTCATTATGCAATTTTGCGCGCTGTTCAATTGTTTTTATTTGTTGAATACGGGCTACTTTCTCAGCTGGTAAATAACCTAAAAAAGTAAATTTTTGTCCATTAAGACCAGACGCCATCAGACTTAATAAAATTGAGCTTGGTCCAACTAAAGGAGCAACGCGAATGCCTTTTTTATGCGCTAAAGCAGCTAAACGTGACCCAGGATCAGCAATGCCAGGGCAACCCGCTTCCGACATTAAGCCGACATCATGACCAGCGATTAATGAAGCAAGCAAGGCAGGTAAATCTTGATCATCCGTGTTTTTATCTAATATTTTGAGCGTAATCTCGCGTATAGGCTTTTGATGTTTAATTGCGCCTAAAAAATGACGCGCTGTTTTCTCATTTTCAACAATAAATTCACCTAGCGATTGCGCTAAACTAACTACGTCTGGCGGCAACACTTGGCTGATATTATCGGCGCCCATCGTAACGGGAATGAAATATAAAGTGCCGTATTTAGCATTTGTTTGAGCGTCAGTCATTAATATTTAACCATTATGCGATAAGTTAACTTCGCTTCGCCTTCGGCTGGTACTTTGATCTCCCATTGCGCAAGTTGGCTGTTGAGCTTGGTATGCTTTGCATTTTCGGAAAGAATCTGCCAATCGCCTCTAATCGGTTCTTGGACGACAACCGTGACTGCTTCTTTTTTAGCATTGTTGAGCGTTATTTGAAATGCTGATTTATATTCGCTGTCCGATACTTTTTGAAAGTCTGTTTGCTTTTTATCTGCTGTCACATCAAAAGCACTGCCTAGTTTTAAGCGAACCACTTCATTTTTTGGCGTGTGATCAATGGCATCTTCACCGACAAACTGCGCGTTGCCCTGACTGTCTTTTTTGTACACGCGCATCATTCCCTTTGGTAAAGGCATGCCTAATTTTGCTGCTTGTTTATTATCAAACTCAACGAAAACATCAACTTTTAATTTTGAGCTAATTTCACCATAAGGGTGACTATAATCATCATCTGCGCCGCGCAAAAGCAATGATTTACGGGCCGGAATATCGGCCTCTGAAAGCAGTGCCACTTGTTTAATCTGATTTTCTGCAATGGTAGTAGGGCGCTCTAATCGATACAAATGATACTCAAGCAAGCCTTCTTCAATCATCGGCGCAGCTGCTTCAGCCATCATCACATCTCCACGCATCATTTTTGCCATTGGCCTATTAGGTTGTACCTGATTAATATCTCCTGCAACCAGTTGAAGTTTTGCATTTTGATAACTAGCACCGCTCATATTGCTGAGCGTAATCCAACCAGATAAAGCTAAACTGTCTTCTTTAGCGTTTAATTCGGCAACATAGTCAGCTTTCCAGCCTAATCCACCGGTTAAATAACTAAGTTCTACCGTTTGGTTTTCTTTGCCATTATTATTGACTTGGGTGATTAAAGTAGGGCGGTCACGTAAGTTATTAGGCACATCATCATAGACAATTCTGCCAGGCAAGCCAGTTTCGATGCGGTTGCCAATTTTAAGAACGACACCATTATTAGCCGATAATACCGTGGCTTTTTCTGCTGTTTCAGCACCTGTCGCAGGGTTTGTTTTAATAATCGTAACGGTTTTTCCAACGAACTTTTCTAACATCTTGCTTGGAGTTAACAAGTCATAGTCAAAATTTTGCTCTAGTAACGTTAGGCTGCCTGGTACATTAATGCTGCGCAACAAGGCAGTCTCTGGTCTAATTTGCGCACTGACATCTCTTAATGCGACTACATTTAAGCCTGTGCTGAGTTTGATGTTACGAACATCTTTCACTAATGCTAAATCATGGTTATAAATCGTGACTGCAACACTTTGTTGATCTTCGAATGTACTGCGAAGTTCTACCACATTATCAGCAGCTAAAATTGGCATAGGAATAATGGTGGTGAGAATGAACAGCATAAAACCTGATTTAAGCATTTATATCTCCATTGAAGTGAGTGAATGAAGCCATTGAACAAGCTAACTTATATGATGTTGACACCTTCATTTTGCAACATAGTGATTAAGCCGATTAATGGCAACCCAATTAATGCATTAGGGTCATCCCCTACCATACGCTCGATCAGTGCAATACCTAAACCTTCAGATTTAGCACTACCTGCACAATGATAAGGCTGTTCTTTTGTTAAATAGTTTTCAATTTGGTCATCGGTCAGTTTTCTAAATTTGACCAAATAAGGCACTACCTCTGATTGCATATTGCCAGTTTCCGCATTAAGTAAGCACAAAGCACTATGAAAAGTGACCTCTTGTCCACGCATGGCACGCAACTGTTTGGTTGCATTATTGTGATTTAACGGTTTATCAAGCTGCTTGCCATTTAATGTTGCTACCTGATCACAGCCAATAATTAATGCATGTGGATATTCTATACCCACTTTTTTGGCTTTTTCTTGCGATAAGCGCAATGCTGTTTGTTGCGGCTTTTCACCATTAAAGATGGCCTCATCTATATGTGGTGAAACAGTATTAAAAGGGATTTGTAAGCGCAGCAATAGCTCGCGCCGATAAATAGAAGATGAAGCTAAAATAAGCGTTTGTTTCATATGGAAAGCCTCATTTATTCAATAAAAAGCCGACAGGAATATCCGTCGGCTTTCGTCATGCAGGATAAATATTAATCTGGTTGAATTTCAATTAAAGACTCATTAGGTGTTACGTTATCGCCTTTTTGTACATTAATAGACACAACCGTACCTGATGTTGATGCTTCAATTTCATTTTCCATCTTCATGGCTTCAATAACCAAAATAGGGTCACCTGCTTTTACCCTATCACCAATAGCAACCTTAACGGCTACAATGGTACCTGGCATCGCGGTTGTCACACAGCCTTTGTGGTGTGGTCGAGGACGTCCATTGCTAGACTCTTTCTTCTTAACGTTAGCACCATTACTTTGAGTGCTACCAGTTAACTCAATTTCGCTCAGTGTTTCTACCATCACCTCTTCAGCCACACCATCAACAGTGACATAAATTGGACGCACTTCTTCGCCATCATGTCCTGTCCCCGTGAGCTTGATATGAAAAGTTTCACCATGTAGCGTAACATTAAACTCATTAGGCGCATAACGCGGACCATTAGCATGCACATCTTCTTTCGATAAAAGTGGCTCTGGCACTAATGAGTTGGCATTTCGCTCTTTTAAAAATGTTTCACCAATATCTGGAAACATGGCATACGTTAAGACATCTTCTTCACTTTGTGCAAGGCGGTCAACATAGCTAGTCAGTTTTGACATTTCAGGCTTAAGCAAATCAGCAGGACGGCAATCAATCACTTTTGAATCACCAATTGCCATTCTTTGTACATCCGCATCAACTGCACCAATCGGCTTTCCATACTGACCTAAAAGGTAGTTTTTTACTTCATTGGTTATCGTAGAATAACGTTTGCCAGTTAATACGTTTAAAACGGCTTGTGTGCCAACAATTTGTGAGGTTGGTGTCACTAACGGTGGATAACCTAGATCTTCACGCACGCGTGGAATTTCTGCCAATACCGCATCCATTTTATCGATAGAACCTTGTTCTTTAAGTTGATTGCTTAAGTTAGAAATCATACCGCCTGGCACTTGATTAACCAAAACACGCGTATCAACGCCTGTATAAGCACTTTCAAATTGCCAATATTTTTTACGTACTTCACGGAAATATTCGCTGACTTCTTGCACCGCACCGATATCTAAACCAGTGTCATATTCTGTGCCTTGCAATGCAGCAATGATACTTTCAGTCGTTGGATGGCTTGCACCTTCACTAAAGGCTGAGTTACAAGTATCAATCATGGTTGCGCCATTTTCAACACCGCGCATCAAGTTCATGCTCGCTAAACCAGAGGTTGCATGGCTATGTAAATGAATAGGGATGCTAATCGCATTATCTAAAGCTTTAACCAGTTCAGCTGTCGTTTGCGGTGTTAGCAAGCTTGCCATATCTTTAATCGCAAGTGTGTCACAACCCATAGCTTCTAATTCTTTTGCTAAAGCAACGAAATGGGCAACATCATGTTTCGGACTAGTGGTATAACTAATCGCACCTTCAGCAATCTTATTTGCTTTCTTAACCGCATCAATAGAGGTTTTAAGATTGCGCATATCATTCATTGCATCAAAAATACGAAATACATCCACGCCATTGTCAGCAGATTTTTTGACAAAAGCCTCAACCACATCATCAGAATAGTGGCGATAACCAAGTAAGTTTTGACCACGTAACAGCATTTGGATGCGGCTATTGGGTAAGGCTTTACGCAATTTAACTAGACGCTCCCATGGATCTTCTTTTAAAAATCGTACGCAAGCATCAAATGTCGCGCCACCCCAGGCCTCTAAAGACCAAAAACCAATAGAGTCAAGTTTTGAACAAATAGGCAACATGTCATCTGTCCGCAAGCGTGTTGCAATCATGCATTGATGTCCGTCACGTAATACTAATTCTGTAATGTTTACTTTTTTCATCATTAAATCTCAGTCATTAAATACCATTATGTGCTGCGATTGCGGCTGAAATAGCGGCGGCAATCAGTTCAGGAGGGAGTTCTACCGCATAGTTGGTTAACTCTGGATTTGCCTCGACAAAACCAGTATTAAAATTACCTGCTCTAAACTCAGGATGATTCATAATTTCTTGATAATAAGGAATCGTTGTTTTAACACCATACACTTCGATATCATTTAATGCGCGTTTACCGCGCTCAACGACACGCTCCCAATCCAGCGCCCAGACAGTCAATTTGGCGCACATGGAATCATAGTATGGCGGAATGACATAGCCCGTATAAATAGCCGCATCCATCCGCACACCAGGACCACCTGGCGAATAGTAGCGGGTAATTTTACCGAAGCTAGGCAAGAAGTCATTTTTAGGATCTTCTGCATTAATGCGGTATTCAATGGCAAAACCACGGTAGCTAATTTCACTTTGTTTATAGCGTAATGGCAGGCCAGATGCGATGCGGATTTGCTCTTGCACTATATCAACGCCAGTAATCGCTTCGGTAATCGTGTGTTCTACCTGCAAACGCGTATTCATTTCCATAAAATAGAAACGATTATCGGAGTCTAATAAAAACTCAATCGTTCCAGCATTACGGTAGCCAACCGATTTTGCCGCTTTAACTGCTAGATTACCAATGTATTCACGTTGCGTTTTGGATAGTTGCGGAGAAGGGGCAATTTCAATCAATTTTTGATTACGACGCTGAATAGAACAGTCGCGCTCAAACAAATGAACCACATCACCTTTGCTATCCGCTAAAATTTGCACTTCAATATGCCGCGGATTGACAATACATTTCTCTAAAAATACTTCAGGCTTGCCAAAAGCTTTGCTCGCCTCTGAAATAACGCGCTCGTAGTTATTGAGCAAATCATTTTCCGTATCACAACGACGAATACCTCTTCCACCGCCGCCATTAGTCGCTTTCAGCATTACTGGATAGCCAATAGTTCTGGCTAAGGCAACGGCTTCATCTAAACTAGCTAAATTGCTATCGCTACCCGGCGTACAAGGAATGCCCGCATTCGTCATGGCAATACGTGCTTGAATCTTATCGCCCATTTTACGAATAACAGCACCACTTGGACCAATAAACGCAATGCCGCGTTTGGCGCAAATTTCAGCTAATTCAGGATTTTCAGAAAGGAAGCCGTAACCAGGATGTAACGCATCACAACCGGCAGCGGTTGCGATATTGACAATATGATGGGCGTTTAAATACCCAGCAACAGGGTCTGAACCCAAACTGTACGCTTCATCAGCCTTCTTTACGTGTAAAGCACGCCTGTCAGCATCGGCGTAAATCGCAACCGATTTAATACCCATTTCTGAGCATGCACGCACAATGCGGACGGCAATTTCCCCACGATTTGCCACTAGGATTTTTTTGAACACACTAAGCTTTCTTTTGGACATCTAACGGCTTGATTGTATCATGTGCTCTCTGACTGCAAAATACTAAAATGGGTAAATTTGCCGTATTAATTTAATCGACAGAAACATTAACGAATGAAACCAATATTAATTAATAATCTAGAGTTTGCAAAAAAACAAGAGGAAATTATGCACGAAATCGATGTAGATTCCTGTGAAAGATTGTTCGATTTGCTCGAAAAAAATTCAACGCTATCAAAAAGCATTCGCTATACCCTAATAGGGAGTGCATCAACCTTTCATTTACCTAGCTTAGACTTGAAAGTTGAGGCTAAACTACCAGTGCTATGTCAGCGTTGCCTTCAGCCGATGCTGCTGAATCTTTCTTTATCTTTTGAATATGTGGTTGCGGATGTTGAACCAGCAGCATTTGAAGGTGAAGACGATATTGATTGGGTAGCAGCGTCGCGTGAAATGAACGTCAATCACTTAGTAGAAGACGAATTGCTGATAGCGATTCCTATAGGCCCTTTGCACAGCCACACTTGCAAACCCCCTATTCAAGAAGCGGCACAAAAACCAAATCCTTTCGCTGTGTTGAAAGATTTGTTGAAATAAATCCCATAAGTGGGTGTTTTTTAACTCAATTTACACACCATTGTGTGTTTTTTGTTTACAAAAACACAGCAAATAGATTATCATGATGAATTAGCTGTTTAGAACAGAATTACATTTACAATATAATAAATTCTAGTGGAGTTTATTACTAGCTTGGAGTATTAACATGGCCGTTCAACAAAACAAAAAGTCACCTTCAAAACGTGGCATGCATCGTTCACACGACTTTTTAGTGAATCCCCCTTTAGCAGTAGAGTCTACAACAGGCGAGACACACTTACGTCATCATATTAGTCCTAGCGGTTTTTACCGTGGGCGTAAAGTAATGTCTACAAAAGGCGAGTAATTAATCGCAACTAATGAATTGCTTGGATAACGCCGCGTTTATGTATCATAACGCGGCGTTAGTTTATGCTAAAGCAATCCACTCGCTAAATTGACATTTATGTCAGTATCACTTCTAATGCATCTCACGTCAGTCTTATTAAAGACATCATAAAAGACGGCATAGTCTAGCAAGAGGCCTCATGGATATTACAATCGCAATTGATGCAATGGGTGGGGATCACGGGCCTCATGTGACCGTTCCAGCAGCGTTACGTGCACTCAAAGAAGACGCGCAATTAAACATTGTTTTAGTCGGCTTAGAGGACGCTATCAGAGCAGAGTTAAAGACTCATAAAACAACGACAAGCGCACGTTTACGTATTCATCATGCCAGCGAAGTCGTGCTAATGGATGAGTCACCTCAAAGCGCAATGAAGAATAAGAAAGACTCTTCTATGCGTGTTTCTATTAACTTAATCAAAAGCGGCGAAGCAAATGCCTGCGTTAGCGCTGGCAATACGGGTGCCTTAATGGCAACTGCACGTTTTGTATTAAAAACGTTACCTGGCATTGAACGTCCAGCCATTGCATCTGCATTACCTTCTGAAAAAGGTAGTACTTACATGCTGGATCTTGGTGCGAATGCGGATTGTACAGCAGAGCAATTATTGCAATTTGCTGTGATGGGCGCAATGTTAGTCACTTGCGTTGAGCATAAGCCTAATCCTTCAATTGGTTTACTTAATATTGGTTCAGAAGAGATTAAAGGAAATGAAGTTGTTAAAAGAGCTGGCGAATTGTTGCGAGAAAGTCATCTCAACTTTTACGGCAACATTGAAGGTGATGATATCTTTAAAGGCACAACAGATTTAGTTGTTTGTGATGGCTTTGTCGGCAATGTGGCATTAAAAACAACTGAAGGCTTGGCCCATATGATGGGTAAGTTTTTAACGCAAGAATTCAAAAAAAACTGGCTATCTAAGCTTATGGCTTTGTGTGCAATGCCCGTATTAAAAGCATTCAAAAAACGGTTGGACCCACGTCGGTATAATGGTGCAAGTTTTTTAGGTTTGCGTGGCGTTGTTGTGAAGAGTCATGGCGGGGCAGATGCTTTTGCTTTCTATCATGCGATTCATGTGGCAATTGAAGAAGCGCGGAATGGTGTTTTACGTCGTATTACAGAACAGTTAGAAATTGAACATATTCAAAAAGACACAATAATTGTATCAGTTAAAGGTGAAAGTTAAATAAACTAATAAGATGACTCACTCAAAAATCGCTGGCACTGGCAGCTATTTACCAGAAAAAATATTATCTAACAAAGAATTAGAATCAATGGTGGACACCACTGATGAATGGATATTTTCGCGCACTGGCATTCGTGAACGTCACATTGCCGCACCTAATGAGTTAACCAGTGATTTGGCAACAAAAGCCGCTAATCAAGCCATGGAGAGCGCGGGGATAACCGCTAATCAAATTGACCTCATTTTGGTTGCAACGACAACGCCAGACAAAATATTTCCTAGCGTCGCTTCAATCGTACAACGAAAAATTGGTGCATCAAACTGTCCTGCATTTGATATTCAAGCGGTTTGTAGTGGTTTTATTTATGCATTAGCGACTGCGAATAACTTTATTAAAGTAGGCGCTAATCAATGTGTATTAGTGATTGGTGCTGATACTTTTTCTCGTATTACCGATTATAAGGATAGAAGCAACTGCATTCTTTGGGGCGACGGCGCAGGTGCGGTGATTTTACAAGCATCAAAAGAGCCTGGCATTATTTCTACGCATCTATACGCCGATGGTAACTATGAACAGATGTTGCATGTGCCGCGTAAAGAAGATGGCAAAGATACGGTTGTCATGGAAGGTTCAGTCGTATTTAAAATGGCGGTTAATACTTTAGATCAAATCGTGGATGAAACCCTGTCTGCAAATAACATGGAGAAATCAGATATCGACTGGCTTGTTCCCCATCAGGCGAACATCCGTATCTTGCAGGCAACGGCCAAGAAGCTGAATATGAGTATGGATAAAGTCGTGGTCACAGTTGATAAGCATGGCAATACATCTGCTGCATCCATTCCACTAGCTTTAGATGTTGCTGTGCGCGATGGTCGAATAAAGCGTGGTGAAGTAATATTAATGGAAGCGTTTGGCGGTGGTTTTACTTGGGGTTCTGCTTTAGTTAAGTTTTAAATTTAACTTTTATCATTTTAATTCCAATATTAAACTCAATATATTCAATTAACTATCTGCATTACTTAAAGTAAATTATGACAAAATCAGCATTATTTTTTCCTGGCCAAGGCTCACAATCAGTTGGCATGATGGCAGGCTTCGATGGCATTGCAATCATTAAAGAAACCTTCAGTGAAGCTTCAGACTTATTGGGCGTAGACTTCTGGAGCATGATTACGGAAGAAAATGCGCTATTGAATCAAACACAGCATACTCAGCCATTAATGTTGGCAGCTGGCGTTGCCACATGGCGTCTTTATCAAATCATGAAGGGCGCGAACCCTGCATTTGTAGCCGGGCATAGCCTTGGCGAATATACGGCTTTAGTTGCTTCTGGTTCGATTAGCTATGCGGATGCATTGCCCTTAGTTAAATTTCGCGCTGAAGCCATGCAAAGTGCGGTACCAGAAGGCGTTGGTGCGATGGCGGCTATATTGGGTCTTGATGATGCGACAGTCAATGCAGTTTGTATTGAAGCTGCAAATGGTGAAGTAGTTACGCCAGTGAATTTAAATTCACCTGGACAAGTGGTGATTGCAGGCAACAAAGCCGCGGTTGAGCGTGCAATGATGCTAGCGAAAGAAAAGGGCGCCAAACGTGCTATTCAGTTACCAGTCAGCGTACCTTCACATTGCGAATTAATGTTGCCAGCAGCTAAACAACTGGCTGAGTATTTGAAGAATGTACCAGTAAATGCCCCAGCAATTCCTGTGCTGCATAATGCCGACGTTGTGAGTTATAGCGATCCTGATAAAATTAAAGATGCACTCGTGCGCCAGCTGCACTCACCTGTACGTTGGGTTGAAACGGTACAACTTTTACACCGATTACAAATTAATAAAACAGCAGAGTGCGGCCCTGGTAAAGTATTAGCTGGCTTAACAAAACGTATCGTGGCAGATATGCCATGTACAGCACTAGTCAGTGTTGATGCAGTTGCAGAATATAACGCGTAACACCATTTTAAAATTTTAAAGGTTTTAACAATGTCATTAGAAAATCAAATTGCTTTAGTGACTGGCGCTAGTCGTGGGATTGGCGCAGCTATTGCACAAACATTAGGTCAACAAGGCGCTGTAGTAATTGGAACAGCAACCTCATCATCAGGTGCTGAACACATTTCTGCGGCACTAAAAGAAGCGGGCATCAAAGGGGTAGGCATTGCTTTAGACGTGAATAATACAGAACAAATTGAAGCAGTTTTAAAGCAAGTTACAGAACAATTCGGCGCAGTGAGCATTTTGGTTAATAACGCAGGCATTACTAAAGATACCTTAATGATGCGCATGTCTGATGAGGACTGGGATGCGGTGATTTCGACTAACCTAAGTTCAATCTATCGTATGAGTAAAGCAGTTTTACGTCCAATGATGAAAGCAAGAACTGGCCGTATCATCAGCATCTCTAGCGTGGTTGGCCATATGGGTAACGCTGGTCAAGTTAACTATGCCGCTTCAAAAGCAGGCATGTCTGGTTTTTCTAAATCTTTAGCAGCTGAAGTGGGTAGCCGAGGCATTACCGTTAATTGCGTTGCACCTGGCTTTATTGACACCGATATGACAGCTGAATTGCCTGAAGATATTAAAACGCAAATGCTAGCAAGGATCCCATTAAACCGTTTAGGCAACGTCAATGAGATAGCGGCAACAGTGGCCTTTTTAGCCTCACCACATGCAGCTTATATTTCAGGCGAGACCATTCATGTGAATGGCGGCATGTATATGGCGTAAATGCCGCAAAATAATTTTTTGTATTCTGGTAGAGTTTTGCTAGAATACGCTCTTAGCTGAATACGCTAATTTTTAATCAAAGGGGTAAATGGATGTCTGACATCGAACAACGTGTAAAAAAAATCGTTTGTGAACAATTGGGTTCAAATGAAGCTGACGTAAAAAACGAATCATCATTTGTTGATGATTTAGGCGCTGATTCACTCGACACAGTTGAGTTGGTGATGGCTTTAGAAGAGGAGTTTGATACAGAGATTCCAGATGAAGAAGCAGAAAAAATCACAACTGTTCAACTTGCCGTTGATTATATCAACGCAAACCTCAAATAAATTCAAATAAATTAGCCCTTGCAAAAGGGCTAATTTTTAAAATATATGTCTAAACGTAGAGTCGTTATTACTGGCTTGGGCGTGGTTTCTCCTGTAGGTATAGGCGTTAACACAGCTTGGGATAATTTAATCGCAGGCAAGTCTGGTATCACTCGTATTTCAAAGTTTGATCCTAGTAATTTTGCATGTCAAATTGCAGGTGAAGTCAAAGACTTCAATCCTGAAGACTTTATGCCGGCAAAAGACGCACGCCGCATGGATACTTTTATTCAATATGGTTTAGCCGCAGGTATCGAAGCATTTAAAGATAGTGGTCTCGTCGTCACCGAAGAAAACGCTGAGCGCATTGGGGTTGAAATTGGCTCTGGTATTGGCGGACTCGCGACAATTGAAACGACAAACGATAGCTTTGATGCAGGTGGACCGCGCAAAATTTCACCATTCTTCATTCCTGGCACCATCATCAATATGATTTCTGGCAACTTAAGCATTATGTATGGCTTAAAAGGGCCTAACGTTGCTGTTGTCACAGCTTGCACTACTGGTACTCATTGTATCGGTGATGCGGCTCGTATGATTGAGTATGGCGATGCTGATGTGATGATTGCTGGTGGTGCAGAGGCAGCAATCACAGAGTTAGCCATTGGTGGCTTTTCTTCTGCAAAAGCACTTTCTACCCGTAATGACGATCCCACTACGGCCAGTCGGCCTTGGGATATGGGTCGTGATGGTTTTGTCATGGGTGAAGGTGCTGGGGTGATGGTGTTGGAAGAATATGAACATGCGAAAGCACGTGGTGCAAAAATTTATGCCGAGCTAGCAGGCTACGGCATGAGTGCAGACGCCTACCATATGACAGCACCAAACATGGATGGACCGCGTCGCTCTATGCTTAATGCGTTGAACAATGCTGGCGCAAACCCAGATCAAGTAAGTTTTATGAATGCACATGGCACATCAACTCCACTAGGAGATGTGAATGAAACAAATGCGATCAAAGCAACATTTGGTGACCATGCAAACAAGCTTGTGATTAACTCTACAAAATCCATGACAGGTCATTTGTTGGGCGGGGCCGGTGGTTTAGAGTCTGTGTTTACAGTGCTGTCTATTTACAATCAAATCTCACCACCAACCATTAATATTTTTGAGCAAGATCCTGAGTGCGATTTAGACTATTGCGCGAATACTGCGCGCGATATGAAAATCGAGTATGCGTTAAAAAATAACTTTGGTTTTGGCGGCACTAACGGATCATTAGTTTTTAAAAAAGTATAGATATTACAGCATAAAATTACCTAGTAAAAAAGCCTGCCGATTGAATGCGTCAGGCTTTTTTATTGGTCTTTACTATCATTTTATCTTGGCTATGGTTTAATGTTGTTAATGCAAATGAGTAACTCAATTCTTATTAACGGAAGCTTTAATAGTGCAATTTCTGCGCTTGATAGAGGCTTGTCATACGGCGATGGTGTGTTTAGAACCGTTAAAGTAGTGCAGGGCTTGCCTGAGCATTGGCCAGCGCATTATCAAAAGCTGGTGAAAGACTGTAGTGCAATTGGCATTGTTTGTCCCAACGCAGATGTGTTGATTAATGATGTTGAACAGTTATTTTCCATTGACGAGCTAGCTTCCGTCGCAAAAATTATTATCACGCGTGGAGAAGGTGCGCGTGGCTATAATCCACCAGCTATCACTAATCCAATGCGCGTAGTAATTAAATCGAGCTTGCCAAACTATCCGCAGCAACATTTTGATGAAGGTGTAAGTTTGCATTTATGTGAAACCCGCGTTGGCCATCAACCTAAGCTAGCTGGCGTTAAACACTTGAACAGATTAGAAAATGTACTTGCACGTATGGAATGGCATGATCCACAAATTGCAGATGGGCTCATGTTGGATATCGCCAATAATGTGATTGAATGTACCGCTGCGAATATTTTTGCGCGTTACGGCAATGTGCTAATGACACCTCAATTGGATCAATGTGGTGTATCAGGTGTCACCCGTAAACAAATCATGGCGCGTGCACATACTTTACTCCTTAAAACAGTGGTAGAAACAATGGATTTGAAGCAATTATTATCAGCAGATGAGGTGATTATCTGCAATAGCTTATATGGTGTATGGCAAGTCCGCCAATTGGAACATCAAAAATGGCTTAAACAAGACCTTGCTATTAACCTTCGTAAAACTTTATCTTCATGAAAAGACTCTTAATATTTACATTAGCGGCGAGCATATTATTGTTGCTGTCTTTTCTTGTCTGGCTAGATTACTATTCAAAAACTTCACTCCACTTCGACAACGCGGAACAAACAGTCTTTATCAAGCCTGATAGTGGCTTATCAAGCATTGCCAATCAATTAGTCGCGCAAGGTGTGATTAAAAAGGCACTGCCATTTATCTTATTAGCGCGCAGTTTAGATAAAGAATCATCCTTGCAGGCCGGGGAGTATTCTTTTAAACAGAGCACTACACCATATGAGGTTCTATTGGCGCTAAATGAAGGTAAAACAAGCCAAGGCAAGCTTACCTTTATTGAAGGCAAAACCTTCAAAGAGATGCGTCAAAAATTGCAAAGTAATAACGATATTGAAAGCACTATTAAAAACATTTCTGATGCTGATGTGATGGCATTAATTGGTGCCAAGCAGCAACATCCAGAAGGTTTGTTTTTTCCAGATACCTACCATTTTAATAAAGCAACTAAAGATGTTGTGATCTTAAAAAATGCATACACTGCAATGGTTACTAAATTAGATACGGCATGGAAAAATAGAGAAGCTAATTTGCCATACCAAAGCAGTTATCAAGCGCTTATTATGGCATCAATTATTGAAAAAGAAACAGGCAAGGCATCTGAGCGGGCAATGATTGCAGGAGTTTTTGTTAATCGATTGCGCATGGGCATGTTGCTACAAACCGACCCGACTGTGATCTATGGCATGGGCGATGCCTTTGATGGCAATATTCGTCGTAAAGATTTGCGCGCAGACACTCAATACAACACTTATACCAGAGCAGGCTTGCCACCAACGCCGATTGCAATGCCAAGTTTGGCTGCGATTGAGGCAGCATTGCATCCCGCAAAAACCAAATCGCTTTATTTTGTTGGCAAGGGCGATGGTAGTCATGCATTTTCAGATTCATTAACGCAGCATAATCGCGCTGTGACAAAATACCAACTTAAACGATGAAGAAAAATGGTTAATTGATCGTGAACAAAGGCAAGTTTATTACATTAGAAGGTATGGATGGTGCGGGAAAAAGCACGCACATTCCTGATATTATTAATCAAATACAATTACTTGGCGAAACCGTAGTTTGTACACGAGAGCCTGGCGGTACGCCGTTAGCAGAGCAATTGCGAGCCATATTATTACATCAAGCCATGCATGCGGAAACAGAAACTTTATTAATGTTTGCCGCGCGTAGAGAGCATATCGAACAAGTCATCGCACCAGCGATTGCGCGTGGTGATTGTGTGATTTCTGATCGCTTTACCGATGCCACTTACGCTTACCAAGCTGGCGCGAAGGCAGTGCCTATTGCAAAAATTAATGTATTAGAAACCTGGGTGCAAGACAATTTGCAACCAGATTTGACCTTGTTATTTGATGTGCCTGTCGCAGTTAGCCTTGAGCGATTGGCGTTAGCAAGAACGCCAGATAAGTTTGAACGTGAAGGCGCAGACTTTTTCGAAAAACTACGTAATGCCTATTTAGCAAGAGCAAAACAAGATCCCGCACGTTTCCGTATTATTAATGGCAATCAAGCATTAGCAACAGTGAAGGAAGAAGTTAAAGTAGCAATTGAAGACTTCTTCTTAACTAACTGATTTTAATATGGTCTATTCTTGGCAAAAATCACAGTGGAATAATGTAATGCAGCGAAAAAATGCCCTGCCACATGCTATTTTATTGCGTGGAAGAGCAGGTCTTGGCAAAGAGGATTTCGCTTTGCATTTGGCGCATACATTATTGTGTCAGCAAGCCAATGCAGAGGGGGCTTGCGGTATCTGTGCTAGCTGCGTGTGGTTAAAAGAAGGTAACCATCCTGACTTTAAATTAATCACGCCTGAAGATGAATCCGAAGAAACGGCAACTCAGAAAAAAACGAGTAAGAAAACGCAGATTTCAGTCGCGCAAATTCGACAATTATTTGATTTTCTGAGTCTTTCTACCCATCAAGTGAATGGTCGCCGCATTATTTTAATTTCACCGGCAGAAACATTAAATCTCGCTTCAGCCAATGCCTTACTGAAAATGCTAGAAGAACCGCCGGCTAATACCTTATTTTTATTAGTCGCCAGCCAACCGCAACGCTTATTACCAACCATTATTAGCCGTTGCCAGGTGCTTGATTTTTATATTCCACAGCAAGCTGATGCCATTGCTTGGTTGGTTGCGCAAGGAGTGCGCAATGCAAAGACTTTACTTGAATATGCGGGCGGTGCGCCGTTAGCCGCATTACAAATGCAAGATCAGCTTGCATACAATGAGCAACTTATTCAGTATTTATCCAAAGGTAATCAGTTAGATCCTTTTGCATCAGCGCCTTTGTTTTTAGCACAGGGCATGGAGCTTGCAATTGATGTGATTCAAAAATGGGCTTTTGATTTATTGCGTTATCGATTAATCCAAAGCTCGCATTACCATTCGCAACACAGTCAGGCTTTGCAAGCGTTGTGTAAAGGCGTAAACTTAGCTGGTTTATTGCAGTTTCAGCATAGTTTAACGGAGGCAAAAAGAGCCGCAAACCATCCGCTGAGTAATGAAATGCAATTAGAGAATCTATTGTTACAATATATCCTGGTATTTAAGCCATCCGCTTAAATGATGTGCTTAAGCTATAAATTGACTGACTAAGTTGAACAATTAACAGAAAAGAGTATTCAATTGAATTTAGATGCCAGAACTGAACAATTAATGGCAAGGCTCGGCGTATTGTCATTGGCCATTAAAGAAAAAGTCGCTTTATTTACCGCTTATAGGCCTTATATCCAAGGTCGCGGCTTGTTTATTCCGACTAGTAAGCCTTTTCAAATGGGTGATGAAGTATTCATGTTATTAAGCTTGCTTAATGACCTTATTAGCTTAAAAACCATTAGTAAAATAATTTGGATTTTACCTCTTGCCACTAGTGGCAGACCACAAGGAGTAGGGTGCCGTATAGTGAAAAAGATAGTAGTCAAGTGAAAAATAAAATTGAAACTTTATTAGGCAGCGCTTTAAAATTCTCACCCACAACATACACTGGGTAATGCCTATGCTTATCGATTCACATTGCCATCTGAACTTTCCAGAGCTCGCACAAAATATTCAATCGGTTAGGCAGTTAATGCAAGATGAAAGAATAGGGCACGCACTTTGTGTTTCTGTCACCTTAGATAAATTTCCTGAAGTGCTTAGCTTAGCCGAGCTATACGAGAACTTCTACGCCTCTGTTGGTGTGCATCCTGATTATGAAAATATACAAGAACCGACTGTTGATGAGTTAGTTAAGCTAGCCAATCATCCTAAAGTGGTTGCAATTGGTGAAACTGGTTTAGATTACTTTCGGTTAACAGGCGATTTAGAATGGCAACGCGAACGTTTTCGCACCCATATCCGAGCAGCGATTATCGCTGGTAAGCCATTGATTATTCACACTAGAAATGCCGTGGATGACACCTTGCGCATTATGCAAGAAGAGGGCATTGAACGGGCAGGCGGTGTATTACATTGCTTTACTGAGAGTTTAGAAATGGCGTTAGCGGCGATTGAAATGGGCTTTTATATTTCATTCTCTGGCATCATTACATTCAAAAATGCAATAGAACTTAAAGAAGTCGTTAAAAAAATTCCGCTTAATCGTATTTTAGTTGAAACAGACTCACCCTATTTAGCACCTGTGCCATTCCGTGGTAAAACCAATCAACCCGCCTACGTTAAGTATGTCGCGCAAGAAGTCGCTGATTTACGTGGTATTAGTTTAGAAGAGGTGGCAGAGGCAACCACCGCGAATTTTTTCAAGCTATTTAAACACGCTACAAACACTCAAGTGTCAGTATGCAGTTAACTATCCTTGGCGCAGGTTCTAGCGCTGGTACGCCTGCGATTGGTTGCCAGTGCGATACTTGCCGCTCCGATAATCCTCGCAACAAAAGAACGCGTTGCTCAAGTATCATTACGCTTGATACGGGTGAAAATATTCTGATTGATACAGGGCCAGATTTGCGATTACAAGCGTTAAGAGAAAATATGACCAATATCGGCGCTGTACTTTATACCCATACGCACGCTGATCACTTACATGGTATTGATGACTTACGCGGCTTTTGCCAAGTCAATCGCAAACAAATTCCGCTTTATAGTTATCAAGAGGCTGTTGAGCACATTAAAGACAAATTTGGCTATACATTAAGAGAGCCATGCGACTTTTGGGACTTGCCCGTACTCAGCATTAATGAAGTCAATGCACCCTTCGATTTATTTGGCACAATTGTGACGCCAATTCCAATTATGCATGGCAGAATCCAAATATTCGGCTACCGAATTGGTAATATTGCTTATATGACTGATGTATCTTCAATTCCAGAATCGTCATTCGGATTACTTGAAAATCTAGACTTGCTATTAATTGACTGTTTACGCGTTAAAGAACACCCAACCCATCTTAATATTGAACAAAGTTTAGCTTATATCAGTCTGATTAAGGCAAAACAAAGTGTTTTGATTCATATGACACATGAATTAGAATACAAAACCTTAACAAAAATGCTGCCTAAGAATGTTTCGGTTGGTTATGATGGATTAAAAATCAATATTTAACACCATGTCAACGAAATTGCAGTCAACCCGTTTATTAGCGATCAATTTAGGAAAATATAATGACTTTTAACGCATTTAGAAATATCACCCTTAGCTTTGCCATTGCAACATTCGGTTTCGTGAGCCTAGCAAGTGGTGCAGACAAAACATTCACTGAAAATGAATTTTTGAATAATTTTAGTGGTAAATCTAAGAAAGCCGTGTTGGAACTACTAGGTAATCCAGTTAAAAAACAAGCTTCTGTAAAACCAACCAATGCAGAGAAAATAACGGGTAAAAACTTCAAAGACGATAAAAAATCAAGCCAAGTAAAAATTGAAATGTGGTATTACAACAGCATTGTTAAATACGACCCAACACATGCATATAAAGAAGTTGAAATTACTTTTGTAAATGACTATGTAGGCAACATTGCTTTTTTCAACAATCGCTAATATCGCTTGATAGTTTAAAATAAAAAGCCGTCTTAGACGGCTTTTTTAATGTCTAAGGATTTAGCGCTACCGAAGCTATACCCTACTTGATGTGGGTTCTTTTACCATGTGCGCTAATCATAGTACGTTATTTGTAACAGTTAAAAATTACATTCATGGCATTGAGAGTTTTTGACATCAGGCCAAGGGTGTAATAAGCAAGTACGATGGCACGCTTTGAAGAATCGAGCGCAATATTCCTCAAAGCGTGTTAGTTTAGATTTAACTACGGAACACCTAAATAACAACTAAGAACACTAAAGCACAGGCTGGAATTCACCGCTAATCAATCTCAGCCCATTTTTAAATGATGCTAGCTTCGTTTAAAATCCAATCCCTAAAAGCTACTAGTCTTGGCAAAATAGAACGTTCAGCTCGATAAACAATATAGTATGCTAGCGCTGGAGTGACTTTAACATTTGGGAAGAGACGGATTAACCTTCCTGCCGCTAGATCTTCACGCGCCATAACACTCCTCGCCAGTGCCACTCCATGACCATCAATTACAGCTTGTAGTACTGCAGCGGAGTTATTGATCTGCATCCCGCGCTTAGTAGCAACTTCTGCTACACCGGCTTTTTGAAACCAAGTCTCCCATTTAGGAAAACTTGCATGGTGGTTCATGGATAAGTCATGGATTAAGGTCTCGTGAACGAGATCACTAGGGACGTGAAGTCGCTCATGTCGACTTAAAAATGAAGGAGAGCAAACGGGGTATACTTCTTCATCCATTAGCTTTTCTGACACCAGTCCTGGCCATTCGCCAGAGCCATACCGAACGCCGACGTCTATATTTTGGGCAACGAAATCAACAGGTTTTAAGTTGGTATCAAGACGGATATCTGTTTCCGGATATGCCGCTTGAAACTGATCAATACGTGGCAGTAGCCATTTAGCTGCAAAGGCAGGACTCACCGTCACGGTCAATACACCATTTGCCGAGCTTTCCTTAAGTAATTCAAGCCCTAGACTTAACTTATCAAAACCTGCTCGAATATCTGGCAAAGCAAGCTGAGCAGTCTCAGTCAGAATGAGTCGTGCTCTTCCATTGGTGCTTCTATAAAATAACGACGTTCCAAGCCACTCCTCCAGACCGCGCACTAATTGCCCCACGGCAGCTGGGGTGACATGCAACTCAGCTGCAGCAGCAGAAAAACTTTGGTGTCTAGCGCTAGCTTCGAAAGCTCTGAGTGCATTTAAATAAACAAGGGTTGCCATATTGATAAAGATTTTCTTTCAACAATCAATACTTTATATGGTTTGTGACTAAATGTGAAGGGGTAAATAATGTCATTCATCAGGTAGAGGTAACTATCCTGAGTCATCTATTAATCATTAAAGGAGTTCTATCATGCAAAGTTTTTCTTCTAAAGTAGCAATCATCACAGGTGGCGGTTCAGGCATTGGAAAGGAAGTAGCAAAACGTTTAGTGCAAGCCGGAGCCAGCGTAGTAATCGGTGGCCGTGACGAAGATAAACTCAAACAAGCGGCTGCTGACATTGACCAAACCGGTAAACAAGTGCGTTATTTAGCTGGTGATATAGCAAAACCAAATACTGCCACTGCTTTAGTATCGTTAGCAACGGAGGCTTTTGGTGGGTTAGATATTCTGATCAATAACGCGGGTGTATTTAAACCTAAAGCGTTCCTTGAGGTTGATGAAGCCGAGTATGACGGGTTTCTGGATATTATTCTTAAAGGTAAATTCTTTATGGCTCAAGCTGCAGCCAAAGCGATGAAACTTCGGGGTGGTGGTGCTATTGTACAAACTGGTTCATTGTGGGCACTGCAAGCTATCGGTGCAACACCTTCTGCCGCCTATTCAGCAGCGAATGCTGGCGTGCACGCGCTTACCCATAACTTAGCCATTGAATTGGCATCTTCAAATATCCGCATCAACACGGTAGCTCCCGCCGTGGTAGAAACACCTGTCTATAACACCTTTATGTCTGATGAACAGGTGAAAACTACATTGCCTAGTTTCAATGCTTTTCATCCTCTTGGTCGTAATGGTCAGCCTGGCGATGTTGCAGAGGCGATGCTCTTCTTGGCATCGACAAATGCGTCATGGATTACAGGTATTATATTGCCAGTAGATGGCGGTGTAATGGCAGGGCGTCAGTAAAAATTTGGAAACGAACAATGATGATTTATTTTCAGATCACATTGAACGTTTCCTATCACAAGCGTAAAGACGCATTAGCTCAATACGACATGTACAAAGACACGATTGTTCAGATAGTTAAGAAGTCCATCGAGTTGCTAATGCGTGAAGATGATTTTCAGGGGCTGCACTTAAGATAATGCCAATACCTATCTTGAAAGTGGCTTTTATATTAACGATGTTATGAGTGCACTCAAACCATTATTGGATAGCACCCCTTATGTCCGCATATATCAAGCTGTTGAAGCCCCTAAAACGTGAAATTGCTTAAACACTTAACGAAAGGAAATAACCGTGATGCAAGATTGGAATAATTATCGCGACAAACTAATGAAACAAGTAGGCGACTTTGCAAAACTTAATCCTGATGTAATGCGTGGATTAATAACCGTGGAAGGGTCTGCTGTAAAAACTGGATATTTAGAACCGAAGATCCATGAATTGATTGCATTGGCTGTAGCCGTCACAACGCGTTGCGATGGTTGTATCTCTGTTCATACCATGAAGGCTGTTGATCATGGCGCCACGGTTGAGGAAATTACTGAAGCGCTGGGTGTTGCCATCGCACTCAATGCAGGTGCCGCGTTGACTTACTCTGCAAGAGTGTTAGAGGCCTATGCTTCATTGCCTAATAAAAACTAAATGGCGATTACAGATCTATATTCAATGACAACCATGCTGATCAACTCAGATTTCTCTCAGCCTTCGATAGTCGCGCCTGAACAATATCGTTGGGTTGCCTCTCCTCAAGAGGGCGTTGAACGGGTCATGCTTGATCGCTTGGGCGGAGAAAATGGAAGGGCTACAAGCATTGTCCGCTATGCTAGAGCAAGTGACTTTCCTCTGCATTTGCATCCAGGGGGCGAAGAAATATTTGTCCTTTCTGGCGTCTTCACTGAAGGAGCAGAAAGCTATCCGGCCGGTTGGTATATTCGTAATCCACCTGGATCTTCTCATCAGCCATCTAGCAATGAAGGCGCCATCATTTTTGTGAAGCTTTGGCAGATGCCGGGCTGTGACGGCTCTTCTGTTCGAATTAACACCAATGACCCTTCGATTTGGCTAAGCTTTAAAAACGGTGAAACATGCCCTCTTTATGAAGATAGCTTTGAAAAGGTATCGATAGAACGAATTAATGATGGACAGCCACTATTTACGATGCCAGTTGATGGTGCAGAAATTTTAATTCTGACGGGTCAGTTATGCCTGGGGGCTCAGCAATACCGACGAGGTAGCTGGATACGTTTACCCAGTGGAGAGTATCCTGAGTATATCGCTGGTAAAAATGGAGTAACCCTTTATCTAAAAACTGGCCATCTTGCCACTTTATCGAATGGAGTTGGTGTATGTTGACTACTAAAATCGCAATCTTGGGCGGTGGTCTAAGTGGCTTATATGCTGCATATTTGCTTGAACAGCAAGGCATAAAAGACTATGTGCTACTGGAAGCGCGTCATGTCTTAGGCGGTCGAATATCATCCGCAGCATACCCCATTGACACTGAATCAAACAAAAGTAAATTAGTCGATTCTGAACGGTTTGATTTAGGACCTACTTGGTTCTGGCCTGCATTCCAACCGGAATTCAATAAGCTCATCAATGAATTGAAACTTGATAAGGCCGAACAATATGAAACAGGCGACATGATGGTCGAACGACAAATTGGGCCTGCTTTCCGTACACAAGGGTATTTATCTTCTCCATCTTCAGCCCGTTTGCGGGGAAGCATGAGTTCGCTTACTGACAAATTAAGACAAAACCTCAGTACAAAATCAATCATTACCGATCAACAAGTGCTAAATTTGCACTTTAATGAAGAGTATGTAGCGTTGAAATGCCAGAATAGCGCAGGCCAAGTTACAAGCTATCGCGCACAACAAGTACTTTTGGCGATACCGCCTAGGCTTGCAGTTTCGAGTATTAACTTTACTCCATCCTTACCAAACTCTTTAGTTAAAGAGTGGCGTGATACAGCTACTTGGATGGCACCGCACGCTAAATATATTGCCATATACGATACGCCTTTTTGGCGAGAGCAAGGGCTATCAGGTGAGGGGAGAAGCGGCAGAGGCCCTCTTGCAGAAGTTCATGATGCTTCCATTGAGCATGGAAGTGCGGCCTTGTTTGGCTTCTTTGGCATCCCTGCAGTAAACCGTCAAAATCTAACTCATGATGATTTGTGCTTGAATTGCCGTGCACAACTCGTCCGTTTGTTTGGTTCCAAAGCTGCAAAACCTAAGGCTGAGTTTATTAAAGATTGGGCTAAAGACCCTTACACGTCTACAGAAGAAGACCTGCATAGCCAGTCGGATCATGGTGGAGCACCCATTTCTAATGTCACTTCTGGCATTTGGCAAAATCGGATTGTTGGAATTAGCAGTGAATGGTCTCCAAAATTTCCAGGGTATCTAGCAGGGGCGATAGAAGCCGTACAACTTGGCATTCAGGCTTTAGCCATCTCGACAAACAACTTACTTAATGAATAAACATGCTGGAGATAGTCAAATGCACAAAACTTACAAAGCTATGCAGGTAACGAGACCTGGATTATTAGAACTAGTTGAGCGGATAACAACTGAGCCTAATCCAGATGAAGTTTTAATCAAAGTTGAGGCCTGTGGCATATGTGGCGCAGATATTGGAGCAATCGAGGGTATTGAAAATGGTTTGGTGCTTCCACGTGTACCAGGACATGAAGTAGTCGGACGCATTATTGCAACCGGAATCAATACGCCATCCATCTGGAAATTAGGCCAACGTGTTGGTGTAGGGCGCTTAGGTGGACATTGCAATGAATGCACGCAATGCCGTCGCGGTCAGTTCCAGCTTTGCCAAAACCAGCCTGTTATCGGCAGTTCGCAAGATGGTGGTTATGCCGAGATGATGCTGGCTAGGCACACTGCATTAGTCAGCATTCCGCAAGAGTTAAGTTCTGAGGAGGCAGCGCCCCTTCTATGCGCGGGTATTGCTACTTTTAATGCCTTAAAAAAATCGGGCGCACAAGCGGGTGACGTAGTAGCGGTACAAGGGATAGGTGGGCTAGGGCATCTGGCATTGCAGTATGCACGCAAGATGGGCTTCAACGTTATAGCGATAGGTCGAGGAAGTGATATTGCTGATGACGCTATAGCTTTAGGTGCGCATATCTATATTGACGCTGATCAAGAGGATACAATATCTATGCTGAAAAACATGGGAGGTGCACAAGTGATCATAAGCACCATTACCAATAGCGCAGCCGTATCAGCACTCTTTCCTGCTCTAGCTCCACAAGGAAAATTAATCGTCGTTGGTGTCGGTAAAGATCCCCTTTCAATATTTCCAGGTCAGTTAGTCGTAGGTGAGCGTATGGCGCAAGGCACGATCACAGGGACACCTTATGAGTCGGAGAGAACATTGGGTTTTAGTGTTCTGGCAGATATTCGTCCAAAAATTGAAACGATGTCTTTAGAAAAAGCGAATGAGGCTTATCACAAGATGAAGTCTGGGGAAGCTAGGTTTCGTATGGTTCTCATCATGAATAATCATCATTAGTCAAAAAAATAAATCGAGTACTGACAGTTGATCTGCAATGGCAATAATCAATTGAAAGGTAAGTAATAAGCGCACAGCCACAGACTGATTTTGCTTTAAGTATCTCTGATTATTATTCAACAGTAATCACATACTTTACTTCGCATAATGTATATTATGTTAAATTAATAAAGTAATTAAAATCTTTTGCCGATTTGTCTTCTTTTATGGATGGTACTCTACTATGCTCAGATAGCCGCTAAAGGATTAAGTTGTTGGTGCATAAGTATCAATCTAGTGATTATTTTTCACCCAGAAAATGAACCTCAAGAAAATGAACCGCTCAAACAAGAGTGAATCTATTAAAATAGGCAAGGCTGTACTCAACTAAGGATAACAATGAACAAAAGCACTGCGATTAAAAGCAACACTCAAAATGCAGGACATTTACTGTCCATTTTCTGTTGGGTGCTTATTTTTATTATAGTTACGATTTTTGCTTCTATATTAGCGGTTGATTTGATGAGTGATGAAATTGAAAAGCCTGGTTCTGATTTTTGGCCAATTATGATGGCGTTTGTCGGCTATGTGGTGTTGATACTTTTGGCGACAAGAGGTCTTAGGCTTCATCAACAATGGGCAAGATATGTGGCTGGCGTTTTGGCTGTTATTGCCTTAATCGCGTTTCCTGTTGGAACGGTATTAGGTTTATTTGTGTTGAGCTATTTGATAAAAGGCTGGCATGAGCAGTGATTTTTAACTGAGTATTCCAGTCTAAAAAAGATTAAAATAACATATGAATAAAGAATTAGGTCAGCATGGCATCGGCAGCGCTAAACAATAGTCTCAGCGTCAATAATTTAGGTTGTATACGTGGCGAAAGAGTGTTGTTTAAAAACCTTTCGTTTCAACTTAATAGTGGCAGATTGTTATATATACAAGGCGAAAACGGAAGCGGCAAAACAACCTTGCTGCGTACTTTGTGTGGTTTATCGCTTCCTGCGATTGGTCACCTCTCATGGAACAATCAAGACATTAAATCGTTAGCTGAAGATTATTATGGTCAAGTGCTTTATATTGGTCATTTAGCGGGCATTAAAGATGACTTAACGGCGATTGAAAATATCCAATTCTCACTTTCACTCTCAGGCTATGCCACTAATCGCTTACAAATTCTAGGGGCATTAGAAACATTAGGCGTTGGCCGTTGCGCGCATTTACCAACCCGCTTGCTATCCCAAGGACAAAAAAGACGTATTACGCTAGCACAGTTATGGCTACAAGATACGCCAGAGTATACGCCGTTATGGATATTGGATGAGCCCTTTACGGCGCTTGATAGCAATATGATTAATATCTTAACGGAACATATTGAAAAATATGTAAACAATGGCGGCATGGTGGTTTTTACATCGCATCAATTACCAAGTTTTAATGTGAGTTTGATAGAGCATTTACAGTTAAGCGATGCATGAATAAACGCCCAATCAGCACCCTTTCCTTAATGCGCCGCATTTTTGTGCGCGATATTACGGTGGCTTGGCGACGACGCTCAGATATCATGAGCGTCTTCTTTTTCTTTATTATTGCGGCAAGCTTATTTCCATTGGGATTAGGCGCTGACCCTCAATTACTGCATATGATTGCGCCCAGTGTTTTGTGGGTCTGCGCCCTACTTTCTTGCATGCTTTCTTTGCCGAGGATGTTTGAAGCAGATTATGTTGATGGCACCTTAGAACAACTTATAATATCAAATCAGCCAACTTTGTTAATTGCGTTGATGAAAATTTTGGCGCATTGGGTATTGTCTGGTTTGCCATTAGTATTAATCGCGCCATTAATTGGCCTGCAATTTAACTTAACGAGCAACGAGTTACAAATACTGGCTATTTCATTATTAATAGGTACGCCAACATTAAGTCTAATTGGTAGCATTGGTGCGGCACTAACGCTAGGATTACGTGGCGGCGGTGTGTTAATCGCGCTATTGGTATTGCCGCTTTACATTCCAGCGCTGGTTTTTGGTGCTGGTGCAGTGAATGCGATATCGATAGGGATGAGTGCTAATGGCGCTTTATCCCTATTAGGTGCTATGTTGGCATTGGCATTAATTTTTGCGCCACTAACGGCAAGTTATGCGTTAAAAGTGGCAGTAGAATAGTCACTTTACATTTTTTAAATAGCAAACAAGTCATCTTGGTTGTTTTGGAAGCGTTGTAACTGTATGAATTTATTTAAATACTCATCACCCCAAACATTTTACCCGCTAGCAGGAAAACTGATTCCTTGGCTAGTATTAGGCGCAGCCATACTGATTGTTTATGGTTTATATATTGGGTTACTGGTCGCACCAACTGATTTTCAACAAGGCGATTCTTACCGCATAATCTATATCCATGTGCCTGCTGCTTGGTTCTCCATGTTTTTATATATGGTGATGGCAGGCTACGCTATTGTAGGCTTAACGCTGAACGCAAAACTTTCTTATATGATGGCAAAAAGCATTGCGCCAACTGGCGCAATGTTCACCTTTGTTGCCCTTATTACCGGCGCTTTTTGGGGCAAACCAACTTGGGGTGCTTGGTGGGTGTGGGATGCGCGATTAACTTCTGAACTTATCCTCTTGTTTTTGTACATAGGATATATGTCTTTGCAGGCCGCGATTGATGACACACGGCGCTCAGATCGCGCTGGTGCGATTTTAGCGATTGTCGGTGTAATTAATGTGCCTATTATTTATTTCTCTGTTAATTGGTGGAACACCTTACATCAAGGCTCTTCGATTAATTTAACATCGTCTCCATCAATGGCAGCCATTATGATAAAAGGTATGTTAATCATGGCATTAGGCTTTTGGTTATATAGCATGGCGGTCATTTTAATGCGCGTGCGAAGAGAAATTGAAGATAGAGAGCGCAACACTGCATGGTTAAACGAACTTAAGGAATAACAATGTATTGGAAAAATATGAGTGACTTTTTACAGATGGGCGGTTATGGCCTATATGTTTGGGTGTCATTTGGCATCACCTTTGCGTGCATGGCGACAGAGCTATTTCTTTTACGCGCTCGCCGATTAAGTAATGAAAAAATAAAGGATTTGTTGTAAATGAAATCACGTCATAAACGCATTGCCATTATAGTGGCAGGCATTGCATTGCTTGCTATTGCTGCAACCTTATTATTGCAATCTTTTCAAAGCAACTTAGTGTTCTTTTTTTCGCCAACTGAAGTATTTGAAGGGAAATCACCACAGCAAGGCAATTTCCGTATTGGTGGGCTTGTTGAAACTGGTAGTATTAAAAGAAATGGCACCGATGTTAGCTTTACAGTGACCGATACCGTTAAGAAGATGGATGTTGTTTATACAGGCATTTTGCCTGATTTATTTAAAGAAGGAAAAGGCGTGGTAGCACAAGGAAAACAAGGCGCAGACGGTATATTCATTGCAGACCAAGTATTAGCAAAACACGATGAAAACTACATGCCGCCAGAAGCAGCAGATGCTTTGCAAAAAGCTCAACAATATAAGCAAAATGCAGCGACTGCAGGTGAAGTGAAATGATGCCAACTATCGGTTATTACGCCCTCGTCCTTGCTTTAGTCGTTGCATTATTGCAAGGTGTTCTACCTTTAGTCGGACTCCCAAAAAACAATGGAAAGCTATTCGCTTTTGCAACCCCAATGGCGCGCATACAGTCATTATTGGTTATTCTGTCATTTATTATTTTAGATTATGCATTTTATGCGAATGACTTCACCGTCTATTACGTTGCCACCACTTCCAACTCTAACTTACCATTGATATTTAGACTAGCTGCAATCTGGGGCGGTCACGAAGGCTCAATGTTGTTTTGGGTGGCTATTTTAGCGGTTTGGACATTAGCTGTTACCTTCTTTGCCAAAGAGCTACCATTACGCTTTAGAAGCAGCTTATTAGCTGTGATGGGTTTGATATCCGTTGGTTTTATCATGTTTATTTTATTTACATCAAACCCATTCGAGCGCATATTTCCAGCACCGTTTGATGGTCGTGATTTAAATCCATTATTGCAAGATCCTGGCATGGTGTTCCACCCTCCTCTGCTTTATATGGGCTATGTTGGCTTCTCTGTCGCGTTTGCATTCGCCATAGCCGCTTTACTAGATGGCCGCTTAGACGTGACTTGGGCGCGTTGGACACGTCCTTGGACAACTGCTGCTTGGGTATTTTTAACCTTAGGTATTGCTTTAGGTAGTCGCTGGGCATATTACGAGCTTGGCTGGGGTGGTTGGTGGTTCTGGGATGCGGTTGAAAATGCATCCTTTATGCCGTGGTTAATTGGTACCGCATTGATTCATTCGCTCGCTGTCACTGAAAAACGCAATGCATTTAAAGCATGGACGGTCTTATTATCCATTTGCGCTTTCTCATTAAGCTTGCTCGGCACCTTCTTAGTACGTTCAGGCGTGTTGACCTCTGTTCATGCATTTGCAACAGATCCAAGCCGTGGTTTGTTTATTCTATTATTTTTAGTGATTGTCATTGGCGGTGCGCTAACGCTATTTGCTTTACGCGCACCCTCAGTTGGTCTAGGTGAAAAGTTTGATTTAGTGTCACGTGAGTCTCTATTGCTAAGCAACAACGTCGTACTGTTTGCGGCAACAGGTGCCGTATTGCTCGGCACACTGTATCCGCTGCTGATTGATGCGATGAATATGGGGAAAATTTCCGTAGGACCTCCTTATTTTGATACGGTTTTTGTCGCCATTATGGTGCCGGGGATCTTCTTAATGGGTGTTGGACCAATTGCTAATTGGAAGAAAGCTTCAGTCCCAGATATGGCTGGCAAACTCAAATGGGCCTTAGGTGTTAGCGTTATCAGTGCATTACTAGTGCCAAGCATGATGGGACGTTTAAGTCCAATGATTTTTGTTGGCTTGTTGATGGCTTTTTGGGTGATGAGCTCTGTATTGACTTCGATGAAAATTCGACTAGATGCCATGCCATCAGCCACACTCAAGCAAAAATTAAACACCTTTGGCCGTGCTTATAATGGTATGTTACTCGCTCATTTTGGTCTTGCAATTTTTATCGTGGGCGTCACCATGGTAAAAGGCTATGAACGTGAGCATGACATCACCATGCAAAGTGGTGAAACCAAGGTAATTAATGGTTACGACTTTAAATTTGAAGGTATTTTACCTATCAAAGGGCCAAATTATGTTGCAAAACAAGGTCAGTTCTACGTGAGTAAAGAAGGTAAACAAGTTGCGTTGTTAACGCCTGAAAAGCGTCTATATCCAGTACAAGGCGCAATCATGACAGAAGCATCAATTTCGATTAATCCAGTGAGAGATATTTATATTTCGCTTGGAGAAGAGTTGGAAGAAGGCGGCTGGAGTATACGTGTTTACTTTAAACCATTTGTGCAGTGGATATGGTTAGGCTGTGTTTTCATGGGCTTGGGCGGCATACTAACCATTACCGATAAGCGCTACAGAATTAAAAACAGTGCTTAACATACAGGCTATTACTGCATGAAATTAAAATTTATTCTCCCTCTCGTTTTATTTTTTGTATTGGTCGCTTTTCTTGGAAAAGGCTTATTCCTTGACCCTAGAGAAGTGCCATCACCGCTCATTGGTAAGCCTGCACCTGCATTTGAGGCGCCTGTGTTAGGGGATCCAAGCAAAACATTTTCGCCTGCTGACATGAAAGGTAAAGTATGGTTACTCAATACTTGGGCATCTTGGTGTGTTGCCTGTCGTGAAGAGCACCCTCTTTTAATTGAAATGCTAGCACACGACATTCCTTTGTATGGGCTTGGTTATAAAGATGTTGAAAAAGATGCGCTCGATCTACTCGATAAAATGGGTAATCCTTACATTATTACGGCTAATGATGCAGATGGTACGATTGGTATTGATTATGGAGTTTATGGCGTTCCTGAGACTTATATAATTGATAAAGCAGGCATTATTCGTTATAAACAAATTGGGCCTATTACACCAGAATCGTTACGCGATAAAATTTTGCCATTATTGAAGGCGCTTAACGCATGATTATGATGCGCAATATTGTCATTGGATTAGTACTATTTATTAGCGCATTCAGCTTTACAGCAACTAGCTTTGCACAAGATCGTGTTAGTGAATCGCCAGCAGTGGAGGCGCGATTAAAAAAGCTATCAATTGAGTTGCGTTGTCTTGTTTGTCAAAACAGTACATTAGCGGATTCGGATGCGCCACTGGCACAGGATTTACGCAATGAAATTCGCAAACTGATTGAAACTGGCAACAGTGACGAAGAGGTTGTAGCTTATTTAGTTGCGCGCTATGGTGATTTTGTCACTTTTCGCCCGCCGGTAAATACAAGCACTGCGCTTTTATGGTTTGGCCCATTTTTAATGCTCATTATTGGGTTGATTACCTTAGTTGTTGTGTTGAAAAAACGGGCCAAATTGTTAGGTGCTGAAGAAACACTCCCTTAAATGAGCAATACTTAAATTTGCATAACTGACGTATTGCTAACGTTTTAAAATACTTGATTCAAGTAATCGCTATATCCTTCAGCAGGCATATTTTCTTTTGCAATAAAGCGTAAACTTGCCGAATTAATGCAGTAGCGCAAACCGCCCATACTCGCAGGACCATCTGGAAATACATGGCCAAGATGACTGTCACCCTGTTTGGATCGTACTTCAGTACGACTCATCCCATGTGTACGATCATGAATTTCGGCAACATTCTGATGGTTAATTGGCTTAGCAAAAGATGGCCAACCACAACCCGAATTAAATTTTGAGGATGAGGAAAATAGGGGCTCACCCGAGACAATATCGACGTAAATGCCAGGTTCAAAATGTTGGTCATACTGCCCTGTGAATGGCCGCTCGGTGCCACTTTCTTGTGTCACACGATATTGTTCTGCGGTTAATTGCGCAATGGCCTCTTGTGTTTTTTGATACGACATTGCATCTACTTCCTACGTGTAATGAAATAATCTAAACTTAGCTTGCCAGCGCCGCCAAATAACAACGGTAAAAGCATCATTAAATACAGCAATGGCAATTTGTAGTTGCCGAAACCTTTATCGGTAATCGCATAGCCTTTCCAAAGTTCAGCGAGCGTATTCCAGCTATCTGGCCAATGGACGGCAGCAATCGCAACAATAGTTAGCACAATCAACGAAGCCGAAAAAAAGCGCGTAGCTAAACCCAGCACTAATGCAAATGCGCCAACAATTTCAAAAGAAGTGGATAAGTACCAACTAAATTCTGGCGATAGTGTGTTAAATGGGAAAGGAAAGGTGATATTAGCAAACCAGTTTTCACCCTGTAGTTTTTCAAAGCCGGCTTCACTAAACTCCCATGCCAGAATTATCCTTAAGAATAGTTGTGGTAACCACGTATTAAATTTTTCTAAAATACGCACTATCCAACCGTAAAAGCCTTTTGCCCGCTTTAATAATGCCATGTTATTTCCCTTTTAGATGTCTACTTTTTGTTCGTTACTGATATTTTTTTGGTTGGTATTTGAAGTAAATCCTAATACCAAAAAACAACAGCAACGTTGCTGTGTAATAAAACGGCTCAGTTAAATCTTTTTTGACCAGCAATAAAAAGTGTAAGACAGCCAATATGGCAATGAAATAGACCGTTTTATGTAATGTTTTCCATTTAGATTTTAACTTTTTCATCATGTAATTATTGGAGGTAATTGCCAAAGGAATCGTTAATGCAAAAGCAGCGAACCCCACTAAAATGCGCGGATGCTCCAATACATCGGTGACCATTTCATCGAATAAAAAGTTGAAATCCAACCATACGTAAGTTGTGATATGCAAACAAGCGTAAAAAAACATCCATAGCCCAAGCAACCTTCTGACTTGAATCTGCCAACATTGTCCAGTGATGAGTCGTATTGGACTCATTGCAAGACTGCAAAGTAGAAAAACTAACGCCCAAGTACCAGTAGAATGTTCAATAAACTCAACTGGGTTAGCCCCTAATCCATTGGTAAATCCTAACAAAAACAAGCGAGACACTGGCATTAACGCTAATATCCAAATAGCAAATTTAATAGCAATCATGCGATTTTTATTCATCGTACTTCGATCATTCATAGCATTCAGACAATTAAAAGTTCTTTTTCAAATCCATGCCTGCATACAATTGACCGACTTCTAACGCATAGCCATTAAACATTTGTGTTTTAATTCGTCCCCCAAATAAACCGCCGCTGATTGGTCGCTCAGTAGATTGCGACCAACGTGGATGTGAAACATTAGGATTAACGTTCGCATAGAATCCATACTCAGAAGGCCCTGCTTTCATCCAAGTGGTCCGTGGCATTTTTTCAACAAAACGGATTTTGACGATAGACTTTCCACCTTTAAAACCATATTTCCATGGCACGACTAACCGTGCTGGCGCGCCATTTTGATTTGGCAATAACTCACCATAAAGACCGACTGCAATTAATGCGAGCGGATTCATCGCTTCATCCATACGCAATGCTTCGGTATAAGGCCAGTCTAATATTGGTGAATTAACACCAGGCATATTTTCTTGATCGTTCGCAGTAACGAATTCAACATACTTGGCATTTCCCGTCGGCTCAGCCCATTTGACCAAGCTTGCTAGTGGCAACCCCACCCAAGGGATGACCATTGACCAGCCCTCAACGCAACGCATCCGATAGATACGCTCTTCTAGCGTCGTTAACTTCATTAAATTATCTAAACTAATCGTTTTAGCCTTTTTAATTTCGCCTTCAATACTAATCGACCAAGGTTGCGGTTGAAATGTTCTGGCATGAAGGGCCGGATCTGATTTATCAGTGCCAAACTCGTAATAGTTATTGTATGTCGTGATGTTTGTATAGGTGTCGATTTTTAAATCTTGTCCATAAGTTGACTTTTTAACTGCTGCTATTTTTTGGCGCGGGTTATAAATCTCACCTTTTTTTAAGGCTACAACTGGCTGTGCTGGCGCATTCGCTGCAACAACCAGCCTTACATCACCAACAACGCCTGCAAGATTAGCCGCTTTGGCTTTTAGACTTAGTAAACCAGCGCCAGCGAGTAAGCCAGTACTCGCCGCTAACTTAATGAATTGACGACGGTTATCAAATACCGTTTTAGATGTGATTTCAGAAGATTGAATATCACTCGGATTCTGCTTTGATTGGTTAATAATAATCATTAATGACCTTAATAATAGGTTTCAGATGGTGTTTAGTCACACCAGCCCCAGAATCCTTACAGTAAAAGGGCTAAATATTCAGTTTTTTCTGCGCGGCTTCTATTTCTGCAACCAATTGCTTAGCGCCAATCTTTTTGGCTAATTTCTCAGCTTCAATCAATAGTGCTTTCGCACCTACTTTATCACCATTAGCAAACATGGCTTCTGCTAAACGATAGTTGGCTTGAGCTTCGTAATAATCCCCACCATTCTCTTTAGCAAACTGAGCCAATTTTTGATAGTTTCTTTGTGCATGAGAGTACTCTTTGGCATCAAAAAAATATTGTCCAAGCAATAAAGTTGAATCCGCATAATCGGTTAAAGAGCCTGCTTGTTTTTGCATAACAGTCGCTTTTAGCTGAAATTCAATCGCTTTATCATGATTGCCGAGCGCATGATAAGTTTTCGCTAAATGCTGAAAGCTTTCAGCCCGTTCGTTATCATTACGGGCAGAGCTCGTGCCAACTAAATAACTGTCTAATGCAGCATTATTATCTTTGGCATCGAAATAGGCATCACCAATTAAATTGTAATTCATGCGCGTGTAAGTTTTATTGTCTTTTTTCTCACTCAACTCAATGCTTTTTTTATAGCTCTTCACTGCAGCTGCTGTTTGATTGTTTTTCTTGTGCAGATTACCAATCAGGATATAAGAAACCGTTTGAGAAAAAGTATCTTCTGTTGAGTTAGCCGCTAGCTCCATTGCAGCCAAGGCATCTACATAATTATCTTGTAAACTTAATGCTCTGCCTTTGCATAACAAACCTTCATAATCAATAGCATTTGTTTTTAGAATCGCTTCAGATTGTGCCAGTGCAGACTTTGCATTACCTTCGTTCACCGCATCATTGCAGGCTTTAATTTCTGCAGAAACTTCTACAGAACTTGCATTAAAACTGATTAAAAACATATAGGTAAAAGCGATTGCTAATGTATTTTTTAATTGCATTTTCATCTTAAAATAAATCCTTTTGTTGATTTTCTGTTTCATCAATATTGTCTGACTCACCAGCGACCACCTTAGTTGCATCACGGTCTGTTGCAAGTAATGCTTTGAATGCTGACTCATCCAATACCACCACGCCTAAACTGACCGCATTTTCTAACTTACTACCAGCTTCAGCGCCGGCAACAACATAATGCGTTTTTTTAGAAACGCTACCGCTCACCTTGCCCCCAGCCGCTTCTATCATCGCTTTAGCCTCATCTCTCGACATGGTTGGCAATGTACCTGTTAAAACCAACGTTTTACCTTCTAACACACCAATGGCGTGCTGTTTACCATCGTGCTCTTTCCACGTGACACCCATCGTAATCATTGCCTTAATGGCCTCTGTATTATGCGGCTCAGCCAAAAATTTTAATATTGATTCTGCAACGATAGGTCCAACATCATTCACCGCTAATAAATCTTGAGTAGTTGCTTTCAGCAGCTTCTCTAAAGCGCCAAAATGATTAGCTAAGTCCTTTGCTGTCGCTTCGCCGACATTGCGGATGCCTAAGGCATAAATAAAGCGTGCCAGCGTCGTTTCTTTGCTCTTACGGATGGCATCCACTACATTTTGCGCAGACTTTTGCGCCATACGCTCCAAATCAGCTAATTGTGTAACGGTTAGTTGATAGATATCACTAACGGAGTTTAATAAATCAGCATCCACTAGTTGACTGACTAATTTATCGCCTAAACCCTCAATATCCATGGCACGCCGTGATGCAAAATGGCTAATGGCTTGTTTACGTTGCGTTGGGCAATATAAACCACCAGTGCAACGGGCAACCGCCTCATCTTCTTGTCGTTCGATATGCGAATTGCATTCAGGACAACGCGTTGGCATAGTAAAGCTTCGGGCATGCGATGGGCGGTTCTCTAATAAAACTGAAACCACTTCAGGAATCACATCGCCTGCTCTACGCACAATCACCGTGTCGCCAATACGAATATCTTTACGCAACATTTCATCTTCATTGTGTAAAGTGGCATTAGTGACAGTAACGCCGCCCACAAAGACTGGTTTAAGGCGCGCCACAGGCGTAATCGCACCTGTCCTACCTACTTGCACTGTAATATCTTCTACTAGCGTTGTTGCTTCTTCTGCAGGAAATTTATGTGCGATTGCCCAACGCGGCGCACGCGATACAAACCCCAATTCATTTTGTTGGGCAAAAGCGTTCACTTTATACACCACACCATCAATATCAAACGCCAAGCTAGCACGCTGATTACCGATATGATCATAATAGGTTTTTAAACCATCATAGCCACTAAAAGTCGCGCGCAAATCACAAACGGGAAAATGCAATTTTGCAAGATAATCCATGGCTTCTGCATGCGATTTTAACGTTGGAATACCTTTTGCTTCGCCCAGGCCATAAGCGAAAAAGCTTAATGGACGCGTTGCCGTAATTGCAGCATCTAATTGACGCAGACTGCCCGCTGCAGCATTGCGTGGATTAGCAAACAACTTAGCGCCAGCCTTTGCTTGCGCCTTATTTAAAGCATCAAAATCTTGTTTAAACATTAATACTTCACCACGAACTTCTAATAGTGCTGGTGGGTTAACAAGCGCTAACTTAGTCGGAATAGTGCTAATAGTGCGCAAGTTATGCGTTACATTCTCACCACTGTAGCCGTCGCCCCTTGTGGCGCCTTGCACAAAGTTGCCATGTTCATAAGTCAAAGTAATGGCTAGCCCATCAAATTTAGGTTCAACTGCATACTCAACTGAAGCAACACCTAAGCCTTCACGAATACGCTTATCAAACGCATTTAAATCTTCGTCTGAAAATACATTGTTAAGCGACAACATCGCTTGCCGATGTAGTACGCTGCTAAATTCTACTGAAGCGCTGCCGCTTACCCGCTGAGTGGGTGAGTCAGCAATGATGAGTTGGGGAAATTCTGTTTCTAAAGCGACTAACTGTCGATAAATACCATCATATTCATTGTCTGAAATAGACGGCGAGTCCAGTAAATAATACTCGTGGTCGTAGTGTGCAATTTTAGCAATCAGCTCGGCTATCTGCTGACGCGCTGCTTCAACCCTTAGCATGCTTAACTAAATAAACGCTGACTAACTGTGCTGCCAGGGATAATTTCACGTTCTACCATTGCTGTATGAATCACTTTAAGCTGTTGTCTGATTTTTTCAATTTGTGCTGTGCCCAATGGACGTTGATTGTCATCAACCATTTGCGCGCCGATGCTATTGGCCATCTGTTGGGCAACCAATACCGCGCGGTTAAAGGTCTGCTCACAATTAACCAATTTAGGCACTTCAATTTGAAAGGTTGCGCCTCTGACAATATTCAATCGTAAACTTTCAGCGGTAAATGGCTGCTCATCTGCATTAATCAATGTAAATAGGACTAGTCCTTTTCCTTTATCATCAAAACAATAAAACTTGCCATTATGCAATTGCATATCATTGGCTTCAGCTAATCCTTTGAACTTAGTGCCATGAATCGGTGTTTTACCTTGCATCAAATGCAAACTCACTAATTGGTCAACATGTATGCAAAACTTATCTAAATCTGTAGCGCGTTTTGCGGCGTCGCGGGTATCTTGCCAGTCAACCTTAGCCACAAATTCAACGCCAATGGCTTCCATTGCAGATTGGAACTGATGAACCACGGCTTGAGAAACAGGGCCGCGTCGGTCAGCAAGCTGCAAACTACAAACGACTTTTTTAAATGTCTCATCCTGATGCGTTGATGCATCAATATGATGCCAATTGTTCCCTAAATCTGCAGCTTGCAACATCACCAATGCATCAAGATCTTTTAATATCTCTTCCTTCTTCACCAATAGTGCAAGTCCATTCATCGGTTTTGTGGCAGTCATTAATGCGATTAAATCAACTTCTGTATGGATGTCTTTTGGTAATTCAGCAATAACTGTTATCTCAAGCGCTTGCGTCATGCTACTGACGATTGCAGGTTCTTCAATCGACAGCACGTCTGGTTTTACTTCTAGTTGCGATACTACTTTTACTTCGTCTTCAACCATTTCACTTTTGAGTACTTCTTTAATGGTTACTTCAGCAGCAATTACTTCGTCTACAGGTTCATTAATGTCAGCGACAACATTGACAATCTCATCCACTTTCGTTGTTTTCAATGACTCAACAACCTTTGCTTGATGCGATTCAGAAACGGATGATTCAGAAACGAAGGTTTCTGTTTGAAAAGTCTCTTGACCGTCATCTAAGCCATCGACTAACACATCCTTTTTCGGAACGATAAAATCATGACTAATCTTAGTACGCAATGATTTTTCTTGTCGACTGTTATAAATAATAACAGCAACAATCATAAGGATTCCTAGGGCGATAAGTGCAATTTGTAGGTCTGGCATTATTTAATTTTACTTCTAAATGAATGGTAAAGGTTAAGCTAACTCAATTATAAGGGCATTACAATTATTTCAATATTTTACGCATTTTGCAATTCTAAAGCGGCATTGATATCAACGTCAACAATCCGAGAAACCCCAGACTCCTGCATCGTGACACCAATGAGTTGCTGCGCAATTTCCATGGTTATTTTATTATGACTCACAAATAAAAATTGTGTTTTTTCAGACATTTGTTTAACCATTGCACAAAAACGCTCTGTATTACTATCATCAAGCGGCGCATCCACTTCATCCATTAAACAAAATGGCGCTGGATTGAGTCTAAACAAAGCAAAAACCAAAGCCAAAGCCGTCAATGCTTTTTCACCACCAGATAATAATTGAATCGTTGTGTTTTTTTTGCCTGGCGGTTGTGCAAACACTTGCAAGCCTGTATCTAAAATCTCTTCACCAAGCAATTCCAACTTAGCTTGACCACCGCCAAACAAGGTCGAAAACAACTCACCAAAATGGCGATTAGCTTCATTAAACGTCGTTAATAATTTATCTCGTGTTTCCCGATCAATCTTATTAATAGCACTTTCTAAGGTTTCACTCGCCTCAATCAAATCTTGCATTTGACTATCTAAATAGGTTTTTCTTTCCGATTCACTATCTAACTCTTGTATCGCCGCCAGATTAACAGGCCCTAAACGATCCATATCGCGCTGTAATTGACTGGTTTTATCCGCATAGTCGCTTGCTTTTGCCTGCTCACTTAAATCTTGCATCAATATTTTTTCATCCACGCCGTTTTCTTGCAGGCCCGATTGGCATTGTTCAAAATATAATCGTGCTTCCTGCTCGCTTAAACGTCCCTGCTCTAGCTCATCTCGCATCGGATTTAACTGTTGTTCATTTTGCATCCGCAAACGTTCTAAATCTTTTAGCTCAGCTTCTTGTGCTTCCAAATGATTTCTTGCTGCTGAGAGCGCTACTTCTCGTGCTTGTTTAGCGGTTACTGCTTGCGTTAAATTGGCTTTTAGCGTTTGCATTGGCGTAATATTTAACACTTGTTCAGCCTCAGATTTACGCAAAGAAAAAGCTTTCTCTTCTTCATTTATTAGATTAATTTTATCATTTAATTCATTGATATTATTAGTAATAATTTTAATATCAAAACTAAGCTGTTGATGTACTTTCTCTGCATTTACGATATTATCACGCAGTGCATTAAAAGCCTGCTCAGCTAGCAGCCTTACACCTTCATCGGTTCTTTTTATCGCTTCGAGCTGATGAATACCTGCTGTAAGCTCTTGCAAAGCCATTTCTTTCAACTTCACATTACTTAACTGTTGCGCATGCCGCGTTTGCGCTGCTTCAATATCCACTTTTAAGCTCTTTTCACGCGCAATGGTGGATTCACGCAATTGCTCCAATTTAGAAATTGCTAGTTGATGTTGATGTAGGGTTTGCAACGCCGTTTTGAGATGACTGCTTTCCTGCTGCTGCAATTCTCTATTTTGCACCAATTCAGTTTCTGTTACTTTTAGTTGATTCACCAATTGTGTCACTACCTGTTGCACATTTGGCAATGACTTTTTCAAATCCGCCAACCGTTGTTGACGTTCTATTACGCCATGTAAATTGGTATTTTTACCGTGATAAACAACCCCGCCAAGGCTATAAACATCGCCTTGTTGGCTCACCAGCTTTTCGCCTGGCGCAAGTGCTTCACTGGCTTTAACGCCATCCACACCATCAACTAAGAGGTAAACGTTTGCCAACCAATCATTTAAAAGTGTCTGAAACTCAGGTGAACAGTCTTTAACCATGCTGATTAATGGCGTGTAACTTGCATTTGTTTTTACTATTGCTGAAATACGCCCAGAAAACCCAACAACCAAAGCACTTGGCGGACGATTATTCAATGGTGGTTCAGCTAACAACGCATTTAAGCGCTCACCCAACACTGCCTCTAAAGCCAAACTCCAAGCATCATCAATCTTCACTTTTTCCCACAAGCGCGCGTTATTTTGCAAACCTTGACTGCTTAACCAGCTGGTTAATCCGCTTTCAGCATTAAGCGATTGCTGAATCTTCTCCAAAGAGTGCACTTCTGCTTCTACCTGACCAAACACCCGTTGCGCCTGCTGGTGTTGCTCACGTAGGTGCGCAACTTTTAGTTGCACTTCGCCTTCATTGCTACGTAATTTTTGAATACTTTGCTCAATATGAGCAATGACTTGCTTGGCTTCTGTCAGTGCCTTTTGTGTTATGCCCAACTCTTGCATATCAGGCATTTCCAACTGTTGAAGCGCTGCCTCAAATCGCTCAATTTGGCTAACACTATCTTGAGTTGTTTGATTCAAATGATGAATATTATGACGATCAATTTGGATGCGTTGATTAGCGGCTAGCAAAGCTTGTGCGCTAGTCTGCATTTGATCGACTGCAGCCCGATAATTAGCTTCGACTTGCGGTAAGTTACCTTTCAAATCGTTGAGTGCTAACTGAGCCGACTGTTCTTTATCACTAGCTAGCGCCGATGCAACATTTAATTGCATTAACTTATCATCTGATTCCGCTTTTGTTTTAGCATTACGTGCCAGTGCATCATCTAATTGCTGCAACTGCAAAGTCATGCGATCTCGCGCTTCTGCATTCTGCTTAACTTGGTTTTCCAAGTTGGCCACTTCTGCATTGGCTTCATAATAAGCCGCCTGCGCCTGGTTAATCGCCTCTCCTGCATTATAAAAAGCTTGTCGACTGGTTTCTAGACCTGTCTCGCTTTTACGCAGCGCTGCTGTTTGTGCTTCAAGCTGAATGACCAGCTTTTCAACCGTTGCTTTTGTTTGTTCCCAGGCATGACTCGCATCTCTTTTTTTAAGTAGCCAATACTGCCCTTCTGCCAATTTAAGCGACGCCTGCATCAAATGATACTTCTGTGTCACCACTGCTTGCGATTGCAATTTAGTAATTTGCTTTTGCAGCTCCCGACAAATATCTTCTACTCGCGTTAAATTTTCTCGCGTATCACGCAATCGTAACTCGGTCTCGCGGCGTCTGTCTTTATATTTACTAATCCCAGCCGCCTCTTCAAGAAAAATACGCAACTCTTCTGGTTTCGCTTCAACAATCCTTGAAATGGTATTTTGACCAATAATGGCATAAGCACGTCCGCCAAGCCCGGTGCCTAAGAATAAGTCCGCCACATCCCGACGGCGTACAGCCGTGTTATTGATGTAGTAAGTAGAGCCTTTTTGACGTTCAATGACGCGTTTAACCGAAATCTCAGCGTATTGGCTCCATTCGCCACTCGCACCACCAAAACTGTTATCGAAGATGAGCTCAACACTGGCGCGTGAAATAGGCTTCCGATTAGACGAACCATTGAAAATAACGGCATCCATCGCATCGGCGCGCATTTCTTTAGCAGACGACTCACCTAGCACCCAACGCACAGACTCCATCACGTTTGATTTGCCGCAACCATTTGGCCCAACAACGCCTACACGCTGTCCATGCAAGTGAATTGTTGTCGGATCAACAAAGGATTTAAAGCCAGCCAGTTTTAAATGAGTTAAACGCAAATTGAATGTTCAGAATTAAGATTTAATTTTAAGCGTTATAATAACGTCTTTTACAGGCAAAATCTGTATTTTAATCGATACCAATTTTAACAGACACATTATGACGAATACTCAAACATTAGGCGGCAAGCCAACAGCACAACCTACCAAGCAATTAGAAACCTTTCCTAACCCAAATCAAAGCCGTGATTTTCACATCCACATGGAAATCCCAGAATTTACTTGCTTATGTCCAAAAACTGGCCAACCAGACTTTGCGATTATTTATGTAGACTACATTCCTGACCAGCTTTGTGTCGAGCTAAAAAGCTTGAAACTCTATATGTGGTCATTCCGTGATGAAGGCTGCTTCCACGAAGCGGTCACTAACAGCATTTTAGATGACTTAGTCGCTGCAACACAGCCTAAATTTATGCGGATAACCTCTAAATTCTATGTCCGTGGTGGCGTTTTCACCAATGTCGTCGCAGAACATCGCAAAGCAGGCTGGCAGCCACAAGTGCGCGTTGATTTAACACAATTTGAATCTAATTCTACTATTCGTGGCTAAGGGAACAAATCTGTAAAGTTTATTAGAAAAGCATTGACAAGCGCTGCGCCCGTCATTAATATTGCGCCTTCTTTGGATTGACGCCAATTTAAAGGACGCCGAGTTTTAATATTTGGCTGTAGTAATCGGGGGTATAGCTCAGCTGGGAGAGCACTTGGATGGCATTCAAGGGGTCAGCGGTTCGATCCCGCTTACCTCCACCAAAACACTGTAATATTGAGTGAAAAACTTAGCATAATCGCTTAGTAGTTTAAGCAACATGTAGTAAAATACTTTGCGTTGTATAGCAGTAGTAACAATTCTTAGGTCCCCATCGTCTAGAGGCCTAGGACACCTCCCTTTCACGGAGGCGACAGGGGTTCGACTCCCCTTGGGGACGCCAGCTTAATCTTCCGTAAGACTAGTTTGTTTACGGTGGCTTGCAAGGTTGTTTAATCAAATGTAGCTGTTGAAACGATAAAAGCATTTAAATGCGCTCTATTATTGTTGACCTATAACTGATTAGATTGCAGCTTGCCTGAGCCACGCTGTCAGCGTACCATTTTCATCATCATTAATGGCATAAGCCTTTCCAACTTGATGTTAACAAAACCTTACTTTAAACCTTGCCTCAACGCTTTAATAGACCAAACACTACCATATCCTCAGCACACCGACCTCGCCTACCATTGTCTGTATCGCCGTAAGGCTCATTTAATTTAAACTGCACTGCTTCAAACTGCACTATCAACTATTCCATGCCCTGCTTATGCTAGATAATCTACAATTATTTCACGTCATTGACGATAAAATATATTGACGATGAAACTAAGCAGCACTATTAGGCTGTATTTCAAGCAAATCCTTAGCTGATGTGGCTGTCACTTCGACTACGAAATATCCAAGCAACCATAAAACTGTTTTATTATCAACTTACAATGACTTAACTTCATTCTAATAGCATAATATTTATGCTAATCTACTACAATACCAAAACTTTATTAACTGAGGTAATTTGTTCGGTCATTACAACATGTCGATTTTATTATCAGAAAACGCTAATAGTTAAACTATATTTAACATTTTTTAACATGCTTTTTTATCTTTCATCAGTCAAACTAATTAATGCAAATAGATAAACACGCAAGTTTAACAATAGCGTGAAGATATCGCCGACTTAAGGAAAAGATATCTCCGTCAATAATGATTAAAGATTAATGCATCAGAGCCGATAAAAAAACTGTAGGGTTATCAACATTGCTCCTCAATTTCTACCATATCAATCAGATTACTTTCTAAAAGGCAACTGTGACTATTTCAATTAAAAAAGCACTTAAAGCGCTCTATCTTACATTTTTTTTGTTGCTTATAAGCAAAATGCCATTAGCAGTTGCTGAAAGCTTTACTAGCTTGACTTTAAAGAATGCAATCGACATTGGGTTAAACAATAACATCCAGAAGCGTATCTCTTTACAAGCCGCTGCAATCGCAGAATCGCAATACCAAGAAGCGCTATCAGCACGTTGGCCAACAATCAGTTTAGAGGCAAGCGCAATGCGTATGGATGAAGATCCCTCCTTTACATTTCCAGGTACCAGTGTCAGCATTGCCGCATTAGCAGCACCACTTAATGGCGCATTGTTTGGTGGCGCGCCAGTTATTCCCAACACCATCGACTCAGGAAGGCAAAAAATAAAGTTGCTTGATAGAGATACCGCTACTGCGACAGTAAAAATGATGTTGCCTTTGTATACGGGTGGAAAAATTTCTAGCATCATCAACCAAGCAGACTTAGGTAAAGAAATTGCAAAAGAAGAATACCACCGCAGCACCTTACAAGTAGTACGCGATATAAAACGCTATTACTATGCAGTCAAACTAACACAATCTTTATCTGAACTGGCTCAAGACGCAGTTGCAACATTAACTACTACACGAGATTTAACAAAAGCCATGTTTGAAGCCGGTTCAGGCACAATTAATAAACTTGATTATTTAAAAGTGCAAATGGCTGTTAACTATGCTAAATCATTAGAAACCGAGTTTATAGCAAAAGAAAAATCAGCTACTGCAGCACTTATCATGGCAATGGGTGTTTCTTGGGACAGCAGCATTACGATTTCAGCTGATGACTTTCCAACAGTAACCCGTCAACCCGCATTAGATAGTTTAGTGTCGCAAGCACAGCAATTTAATCCAGATGTCAGCGTGATTAAGCTAGCCATACAAATTGCTGATGAAAAAATAACTGAGGCAAAAAGTGCTTATTATCCCCAGGTGGCATTGACGGGAAATGTGAGACATATTGAAAATTCATATGATGGCGGCGTAGTCAACGACGATAATAGAAACTCATGGACAATCGGTGTGGTCATGAGTATGCCATTGTTAGACTTTGGAAAAACGAGCAACCATGTTAACTCTGCTAGGTTAGAACGTAGCAAAATGGGGGAAATGGAAGTGTTAGTGGAGCAAGGTTTGGCCGCTCAGATTAAGAATTTATTTATCGGTTTAGATGCTGCTAATCAACAAGTTGCCATCTCTGAACAAACAGTCGAGTTTTCTAATGATTATGAGCGTCTAACCAATCAAGCTTATCAAATAGGTGCTAGTAAACCAGAAGAGATGATACAAGCCAGCATTTATAACGCTGTTGTACAGGGTGGCTTTTTAAGAGCGCAACACGACCGCGCAAATCATATGGCAGAAATTGAATATTTCATTGCTGCACAATTCAATCAATAATAATTGATGTAAATGATAAAAACACGCACCTTAAATGGGCTATTAGTTGGGTTGTGTTTTTGCCTAATGACGCCCTCTTTGCAAGCAAAAACAGAATATCTGTTTGGCATAACGATGCAAGGCATTCGCGTTGCCAAAATCGAAGAGGTTGAAGCTGGCTTTAATAATCACTTAGAAAGCATCTCTAAGGATAAAAATTATCTGTTAAAAATTAAGGTATTTAAAAGTGAGGAGCAAGTAGCCAGTTTATTGCTCGAAAATAAAATTTCAGGTTATTTTGGCAGCCCATTGTTGGCTATTAAGTATTCGAAAAAATTTAATCCAGATTTGTTATACACGCCGCTATTGAACAATAAACATATGCAGCGCTATCTTTTGCTGGTTAGAAAAGATAGTGGAATTAATCAATTAAAACAATTGAAGAGTAAAAGCTTAAGCTATTGCAATAGTGATGAAGTCGGCATGATGTATTTGCAAAAGAAGTTAAGTGAGAGTAAATCGGGTGCAATAAATACTTTTTTTGACAGTACAAAGCTTACAAAAAATCCAAGTCTAACTATCTTTTCAGTTTTCTTTAAAGAAACAGAAGCCGCAATTACATTAGAATCCGACTTTGAAGTGGCCGCAGAGCTTAATCCACAACTGAAACAGCAGTTAATTGCTATTGAGATTTCACCAGATTATATTACCAGCATACTTGCCGTCACTAGCCATTTAGAAGGCCCTATGACTGGCACAGAATTGAACAACGTTATGCAAAACGTCAACAATGCTATGAAAAAAAATGGACTTCTTAAATCTTATAATACCTTTAGTAATTTACACAAAATTAAAAGTGAAGATTTAAATAATATTAGGGATTTAATCAACTCTATTAATTTAGATAAGACAGAGTTGAATCGATGAAAACGACCCGATGAAAAGTTTGTCTTCAAGTATATTCAGTTTTTTCTTCTATAAAGCAGCAATGGCAATTGTCGGCTTTGCGGTTGCCTTGCTCATCATTTTGCCCATTTTTCTTAAAAGTCAATTGCTACAGATGGTGCACAGTCAAGGTCAAACATTTGCTAACAGCACTATTGCTGCAATCACTAGTAATTTGTATACCGGATCATATGGAGAGGTGATTGAGTATATGACTAAAGTATTAAGAGATACTGAAAATATATTATTTGTTGTCATTTCCAAGAATAATGATCAGCATATCGTCATCAAAAAAAACGCGTGGGCGCAAAAGAGTGATTTATTTAAAAATAAGGATATTAACTTCACCCTAAACAAAAATGCGTTGCATTACCAGTCTAGCCATTTCAGCGCATCACCTAGCTTTGTCTATCATCAACAGATTGAAATTGGCGGTGCACCTTGGGGCATGATCACTGTTGGCGTGAGTGATAGCCAATATCAATTTATTAAATATAGGTCCATGCTCGTTATCGGTGTTATCTCTGTTTTACTAGTTGCAGTGTTATTATTTTTATTTTATCGAAGCTCTAAAAAAATCAGAGATGAAATGTTTAATTTGTCCGAAACCGGATTTCAACTCCAAGCGGGCAATCTTGCAGCAAGAGCTATTGAACACGGAACGGGTGAAATTGGCGCATTATCTAGAGCCATTAATACCATGGCTACCAATCTTGAAAAGCAAACTAAGAACAATCAGCAGCTAGCGCAAATTGTTAAACAAACAAATGATGCTTTTATGTTATTTGACTCGTCATTAAACATTGTTTTTGTCAATAGTGCGGCAACCATGATAACAGGCCATGCTATGGAACATTTCAATGGGATGTCGATGTTAGGTCTCGCTAATGAATTGGAATTAGACCTAACTGATATTCTAGGCGAGTTAGATTGGATTGCGACGCACAATGAAGATTCTCACACACGTGATATGGTCATTAAGAAAAAGGATCAAACCAAAATAGACATAGGCTTGCGTTTAGAAGCCATTACCAATAATGCAGGTTCAGATGAAAATCAAAATGCAGATCAACATTTTTTACTGGTACTGTCTAACATCACAACACGTAAACATCTTGAAAAAGAACTGCATCAACTCGCGTTTTTTGACAAATTAACCGATTTACCTAACCGCCGCATGTTTATGGATCACTTGCGTAATGTGATTAAAAATAGTAAGCGCAACAAAAAGTCATTTGCACTATTTTTCCTCGACTTAGATAACTTTAAGTTTATTAACGATACGCTTGGGCATGAAGCTGGTGATAATTTTTTAGTCAAAGTAGGCAATAAGCTAAGACAGATATTCCGCGAATGTGACATGATTACCCGACTAGGGGGCGATGAATTTACAATCTTAATTGAAGACATTGAAGATCATGCTTATGTCAATATCGGGAAGCTAGCAGAAAAGTTAGTGAATGAATTAGCGAGCAACCCTATCTTTATTAATGGTCGATCACTATCAGTCAGCACCAGTTTAGGCATCGCACATTACCCAGAAAATGGTTTAGATAGCGACACATTGCTAAGAAATGCTGATATCGCGATGTATTCTGCCAAAAGATTAGGTAAAAATCGATACGCATTTTTCTCCGAGAAAATGAATGAAGATTTACGTAACCGTATTGAAATAGAAAATGATTTGAAGCAAGCGATAGAGTCTAATATTGGTCTCGACTACTACTATCAACCGATTATTAATTTAGCAGATAACAAATTACTAGGCGCAGAAGCGTTAGTTCGTTGGCACCATCCAAATAAAGGCTTTATCTCACCTATTGAATTTATCACAGTTGCTGAAAGTACTAATTTAATTCTTTTACTGAGTAATTACTTATTGGATATTGCCTTTAAACAAGCAAAAGCTTGGAGTAAATTAGTTTTTACCCCTTATATGTCAATTAATATTTCAGGCCGTCAATTTGAGGAAAATAATTTTATTGATAGCCTGGCGCGAGCACTCAATAAACATCAACTAATTGCAAGCAATATCCAGCTAGAGTTTACAGAAACTATCATGCTAGACTCTACCAATGAAACCATTGCTAAGTTTGAAGAACTGAAAGAAATAGGTTTTAAAATTGCGATTGATGATTTTGGTACTGGTTATTCTTCATTGGCATACATCCACAAATTACCAATTGATGTAATCAAAATTGATCGCTCCTTTATCAATGGCATGATTGATAATAAAAAAACAAACTCCATCGTTGCCGCAATTACTAAGCTTTCCAGTGTATTAGAAATCAAAACCATTGCTGAAGGGATTGAGGATCAACAACATGTTGATATGCTCAAACAGTTTCAATGTGATTATGGTCAAGGCTTTTTGTTTGATAAAGCATTACCCATAGCAGAATTTGAGAACAAGTATTTTAAAGAGTTTAGTTGACCAGTTCATTATTTTACTGATAACAATACCAAGGACACCGCTTAGCGCTAATTGCTAATCCTTTAAAATTTCATTGCATATACGGTGCGTTCACCGTTGCCAATAGTCGTCATCTCGGTAACCGTTTTTAGGTCAGGCTAAGTTCACGCTGTTGTCTTTGTCTTTGTAGCATAAACCAGTTGATACAAAATAGGTAAGACCAGTAAAGTCAGCAATGTAGATGACCATATCCCCCCAATGACAACAGTTGCTAATGGTCTTTGTACTTCTGCACCAGTCCCGCTTGAAATAGCCATTGGAATAAAACCTAATGAGGCGACAAGTGCGGTAATCAGAATAGGTCGCAATCGACTTAAACTACCCTCTTCAATGGCTTTATCCAACGGATTGCCATCAGCAATACGTTGACGGATAAAACTAATCATCACCAACCCATTTAATACAGCAACGCCTGATAAGGCAATAAACCCAACGCCAGCTGAAATTGACAGTGGAATATCCCTTACCCATAACATGAGTACGCCGCCTGTTAATGCAAATGGAATGCCTGTAAAGACAATTAAGCCATCTCTGAAATTATTAAACATGGCATAAAGTAAAATAAACACCAGCAGCAATGATAATGGCACAACAATTTGCAATCGTTTACTAGCCGATTGCAATTGCTCGAATGTGCCGCCCCAGCTTAGCCAATAACCGGCAGGAATTTTCACCGTTTGGTGAATAAGTTGTTGTGCTTCAGCCACATAAGAACCAATATCGCGATCACGCACATTCGCGGTTATCACCACATTCCGTTTACCATTTTCACGACTAAATTGATTTGCGGCGGGCGCTATATCAATACGAGCAACTTCACCCAGTTGTAAATAAACAGGTGTTGCACTGGTGCTATCTACTTTGATAGGAAGTCGTTTGAATGCCTCGATATCGGCTCTTACACTTTCAGATAACCGCACTACGATGTCAAATCGTCGATCGCCTTCAAAGAATGTGCCAGCCTCTCTACCATTCATCGCAATAGAAATTGCCTCTTGTACATCGGTCACATTCACACCTAATCTTGCTATTTTTTGACGATCAATATTGACCGTTAGAATTGGCAAGCCTGTCGTTTGTTCTACTTTGACATCTTCACCACCTTGGATACTGGATAGCGCCTTAGCGATTTCTTCAGCCGTGTTATTCATCACTTCCATGTTATCGCCAAACACCTTAACCGCCAAATCACTTCGCACACCTGAGATAAGCTCGTTAAAACGCATCTGAATTGGCTGAGTAAACTCATAATTATTACCAGGTACTTGATTCACTGCAATTTGCATTTGCGCAATCAATGCATTTTTAGTTAAATCTGGATCTGGCCATTCTGATTTTGGCTTCAGTATAATAAAGTTATCTGCAACACTAGGCGGCATAGGATCAGTGGCAATTTCGGCGGTACCAAGTTTAGCGAAAATATTCTCCACTTGTGGAAATGCTTTAATCGTGCGTTCCAGCTCTTTTTGCATCTCAACTGCTTGCGTTAAGCTCGTGCCAGGAATACGCAAAGCATGTAATGCAATATCGCCCTCATTCAAACTCGGCACAAACTCACTGCCCATGCGGCTAGCTAATAAACCGCTCAGCAATACAGCTACGGCGACAATGGTTAACACTAATGTTTTATTTAACATTGCCCATTTAAAAGCGGGCACATAGCTTTTTGCCACCCAAACAATCATGGGTTGCTCTTTTTCTTGCACTTTACCTGTAATCAATAATGCAACTGCTGCAGGGATAAATGTAACGGACAATAACATGGCTCCCAATAAAGCAATGACTACCGTGAATGCCATGGGGTGGAACATTTTACCTTCAATGCCTGCGAGTGCAAAAATAGGTAAATACACCGCCATGATAATAAGTTGTCCATAAATCAGCGGTTTTCTTACCTCTTGCGCTGCCTCAAAAACGGCTTCGAAACGTTCTGATTGGGTTAGTTGCCTACCTAGTGTTTGCTGTCTATGCGCCAACCTACGCATGCAGTTCTCAACAATCACGACCGCACCATCGACGATGATACCGAAATCTAATGCGCCCAAACTCATCAAATTAGCAGTCACTTTACCCGACACCATGCCAGAAAACGTAAACAACATTGCCAGTGGAATCACTAACATGGTAATGATTGCCGCACGTATATTGCCTAAAAAAATAAACAATACGGCAACAACCAATAATGCACCTTCTAATAAATTGGTCTTAACCGTATTAATGGCTTTATCAATCAGAACCGTCCTGTTATAAACCGTTTTAGCGATAACGCCTACCGGTAGCGTTGGGTTAATTTGATCGAGCTTTGCTTCTACTGCAGCCGAAACCTTGCGACTATTTTCACCTGTTAGCATAAATACCGTGCCTAAGACAATCTCTTCGCCATTTTCAGTCGCCGCACCGTTACGTGATTCGCTACCAATAATCACTTCCGCCACATCTTGAATGCGCACAGGTACGCCCAATTTAGTGTCAATCACAATGTTGCGAATATCTTCAACATTACTGACTTGACCGGGTACACGAATCAAATACTGCTCACCAGTCCGCTCAATATATCCTGCTCCCACGTTAGCATTATTGTTTTCCAAAGCATTCACTAAATCACCAAGCGACAACCCTCTAGCCATTAAACGATCAATATAAGGGGCTACTTGGTATTGCTTAACATAGCCACCAACCGTATTAATTTCATTCACTCCAGGTACATTACGTAATTGTGGTTTGATAATCCAATCTTGAATTTCACGCAAATCCATCGGATTATAAGGGGTACCATCTAGCTTTAACGCGCCCGCTTTAGTCTCAACCGTCCACATAAAAATCTCACCTAAACCGGTAGAAACGGGTCCCATTTGAGGCAAAATTCCTGCAGGCAGCTTTTCTTTGGCTTGTCCGATACGTTCATTCACCAATTGACGGGCAAAATAAATATCTGTGCCATCTTCAAATACAACAGTCACTTGTGATAAACCATAGCGTGAAATTGAGCGCGTCTGCTCCAATTTTGGCAGACCAGCCATGATTGTTTCAATGGGGTAAGTGATGCGCTGTTCGGCTTCTAATGGGGCATAACCTGGAGCAGATGTATTAATTTGTACTTGCACATTGGTAATATCTGGCACAGCATCAATCGGTAACTTTTGGTAGCTAAAAACACCTAATACTGCGATGGCAAGTGCGATAAGCAGCACTAGCCAACGCTGTGCGATAGAAAAGCGGATGAGCTTCTCAAACATGAGAATTCCCCTCAATCGAAAGATAGTATGGTTTAGTGGTCATGGGATGCTCCCGCTTTACCAATATCCGCTTTAATTAAGAAGCTGTTTCCCGAGGCATATTGGTCGCCGATCTTAAAGCCTTCCAACACTTCAACATATCTTTCGTCACCTCGTCCTAGTATTAACGGCCTAGCTTCAAAATAATCTCCGTAGCGCCCAAAGACGACCGTCCAATCTCTTAACTGTTGAACCCCTTCTACCGAAACGGCTAAAGGCACTTCAATTTCATCTGAGATTAACTCAACATTCACTGGCAATCCAGGTAGCCAAGTTCTATCTACATTGTTGAGTGTTACACGTGCCATTGCCGTGCGAGATTGCGCGCCAACTAAAGCACCAACATAAGCAATCGTGCCTACGGCATTCGCATCAAAAGCAGATGCTTTAACCGTCACTTTCTGCCCTACTTTAACCACATTAATATCTTTGGCATAAATGAACATTTCCACCCATACCGTCGACAAATCAACTACTTCAAAAATGCGATCAACTTCACTCACTACCTGACCCTGACTAATTTGCTTATTGGTAATGACTCCGTCAATGGGAGAGCGTATTGCATACCGCGTTTGTCCATTAGGATCTGCGCCTAAAGCACTTAACTTTTGCTGAATTCTAGCTAAATTAATCTTGGCTTCTTGTAAATTAAGGTCTGCTTGTAAGTAGTCTTGTTGCGCAGATATTTTTTCTTCCCAAAGCTGTTTTTCACGCTCATAGGTTGCTTTTGCTAACCCAACTCTTTTTTGTGCCGCGAGTAAATCACTACGCATATCAGCAATAGACTGACTAGAAACTGAGGCTAATACTTGCCCTTTTTTGACGGTGTCACCTGCATTGGCATTCACCGTCTCCACAATCCCGCCCACACGTGACACCACCACCACACTTTTATCGGCATTAAGTTTAACTTCACCTTGTAAGTGCAAAGTAGTCATAATTTTGGCAGGGCCTGCAGTAAGCACTTCAATGCCATTATGTTGTACTTGCTTATCGGTTATTTTTGTTCTGACTTCTATTTGCGCATAGTTAAAATGATAGGTTTGGTTATTGTGTTTAGCCATAATCTCCACATTAAAAGAATGCGGTTCTATAACGGCAGTATTACTTTTAAGATAATCGTTTTCTTTGATAAAACTAAATTGTTGTGGCTCTGCACCTAGTCGCGCTAACTGAATATTGACCGATGAAGAAGCTGCATCTAAAGGTTTCCCATCCTGATAAGTGTATATTCTGAATTCGGGTGACCTATTTTGCTCAAAAATGGTGACTTCTAATTCAAAGCCAGCCTGCGAAAATAATTTCCCACCATGTCGGCCTTTCATTATTTCCGGCGGTTGCGGTTCATGCCCATGTTCTGCTTCTGAGCGCGGGGTTGGTAGCAGATGGTCTGTTGCATGATGATGTCCTGGCTCACCATGCTTTGGCGGTTCATTTGTACTAGCCTGCATCTCAGCTTCAGCATAACCATGATCTTCATCAGCAAGATGTGGCTTTTCTGAACGTAATATGAGCAAAGCTAATAACACGCCTATCGTAATGACGACTGCAATTTTAATAGCTTGTTTGTTTTTAATTGGTGTAAAAGTCATGTTTAACTCCTAATGTTCAGGATGTGAAATCACATCACCCAAAATGCGCTCTATTTCAGCCACCGCTTGGTGAGCTTCTAATAGCACTTGGATATGTTGTGATTTGGCTTGAAATAACGTGCGTTGTGCATCGAGCACATCTAGAAAACTAAATTTACCTGCAGTAAAGCCCTTATTTGCGGCATCAAAAGCACTTTGTGCGCCAGGTAAGATTTCAGTACTCAGCAATGTAGCAGATTGCTTAGCGGCGCTTAATCTCTCATATTGCCCAGCAAGATTTGACTGCAGCTGATTTTCTAAAGCAATCAGTTCATCTTGTGCTTTGTATTGGCGGGCAATTGCCTCTTGCAGGTTACCTTGATTGCGATCAGAAAGCGGAATCGGCACAGTTAAACCAAGCAAGGCTTGATTCAGACCAACTTCTTGATTATTCACCACACCTGCACTGATTGTAATATTAGGGGTCACTTTAGTCCGCTCAACGTTGGTCATCATTTCTCGTCTATTCACCTCAATTTTTGCTGCGTTAATTGCAGGTGCATTGGCTAACAGGGCTGATAATGCATTTAACGATGCCGTTAAAGGAATGACTGCCACCTCACCTTCAGCGCTTTCAAACGCTGGTGATGCATTTCCCCACAAGGCAGACAAGCGCTGACGACTACTATTTAATTGACTCCTCACCTGCATAAACTCAATCTTGATAGCAGATTCAGCAATCTTAGATTTAGTTTCCTCAACCGGTGAACTTTTGCCTGCTTTAACCCGCTTTACTGCCGCATCCAGGGCTAAAGCAGCCACCTCAGCAGAAGATTGCGCTAAGCCTAAACGTGCTTGCGCTGCTAGCACTTCATAAAAGGCTGCCACGACATTGGCATGGACTTCAGCTACTTGATGCTCTAGTTCAGCCGTTGCTTTGTTATAAACAGAATCAGCCGCTTCTATACGCGCATTACGTTTATCACCAAGCTCAATTTCTTGATTAATTTGCAGAAAAATTTGTCTAGTGTCGCTTCTAGTATCCTGAATAGAGGTCGACACGGTTGGATTAGGCCTGACATCCGCTTGAATCTTAACGCCCTCAATCGCTTCGCGTTCCCGTTTAGCAACGGCAAGCGAGGGATTTGCTTGCAACGCTAAGCTTAATGCCGTTCGCAAAGTTAGTTTTTTTGATGGTTCTGTCACCTCGGCTGCGTTTGCAGCCGCAGCAAACAGCACAATAAACAATAACGAGATGATGTTATTTGGAACACCTAACCGAAGGCATTTGCAGCGCAAAATGAATTGCATGATACTCTCCCCCCACTAATACAACATTTGAATAAATGACTTTTGTATGGCACAGCCTTACAAAAAGATAATCCTTGTTTACTTTAGTGTTGTGGGGGTGCGCGCGAAGCAGGAAGCCATCGCTTGAGTGATTGATAATAAGATAGGTTTAATTGTAGAAAAAGCTGAGTCGCTAATGGTAAAGCCATTGCCAAGAAAAAACTGACCAAGATTAATGCAACAACATCTAAAACTATTGTTAAATCAAGCTCTTGTTTAAGACTAGGGGCAATGGTGAGCACATGAGAAACATGCGATAAATCCGTTATTGCATGGTGCGATTCAGGATAGCCTGATAAAGAAGCTTCATAATCGCCACCAACATGCAGGCCAGACAACTGTTGTGGATGTTCGACATCTAAATGGGCGTGAATAAACGGTTGCAATACTTGTAATACGACCAAGCATAATGCAACGGTTAAAACCACCCATCTATTTTTACCAAATAACATCATTTCAATTTATCAAACTTTAATGTTAATTACAACCAAATAACGAAACTTGCAATTGCTTTATGTCTTTATCTTGCTAACGAAATACCAATTCTTAGTTGGGTGTCACTTCTTTTATTATAGTCTAGCAATGTTTCACCATAGCCACCCAGTAGCTGAAAATGTAGAAAAGTGCCTGTACGTCCAAATATTTTATCGCTAATTGGATAAGACAAATCAATTTGCCCTTGTGCGTAACCATCAGTCCCTTGGCGGTACATCGCCGTTAATATCGCTGCATTATTACGACCATATTGGGCAATCCAATCAACATAGCCGCGGTATTGATGGATATCATCGTTGTCTGCCTTTTCAAGGTAAGTATAGAATCTAGGCATCAATGTCAGCTTTCTGCCATAGCCCGTGTTGATATCCCAGCGTGGTTGTACAAATGCAATATTTAATGAGCGGGAATCTAGGCCATCACGTCCATTTGATTCATGCTCTGCTCCAAACTTCCAGCTGTTGGGGTTATACCCTTTCCCCCTTTCATCCCAATGGTAATAAAGACTAGGGCGATAGCTGGTATCTTTAAATGGGCTAGACTTGCTGCCTAAATCCCAAATACCCGTTTGTGTATAAGCGAAGTATAAATTACTGGCATATGGAATAATTTGGGCCACGCTTGCATCTGGATCAAATGGCCGATATTTAAAGCTGATTTGGAATCGTGCGTCAAAGTCTCTTTGCTTATTAGAACCGACAATAAAGTAAAGTGGCTCATTTGCACTGATTGTTCGCACTTCTTTTGGCTCTGGAATTAAGATAGTATTAGGGGGGGTTGCTGCTTCAATAGCAGCCTGTTGCTCAGCTCTCGCCACTGTCGTCATAATCGGCTGTTGAGAAGTGGCCGCCTGATGAGAAGCCAAGTCAATTGGATTGGCGGTCATCAACAAACGATTCGATGGTTGATTGGTTAGCTTGGCTAACACATCACCATTGAATGCCGTTGTCACTTTACCGATATAAGTACGCCTGATTTCACTGCTTTGTGCTTCTAGTGCTACCAGCTCAACCACCTCACTCGTGACTTGGGTAAAAATAGTTAAACTTAACGTTGCAGGCCAACTAGCTTTTGTACTGGGTTTGACTACTTCAAAAGAAATGGCTTCATCAGGATTAAGTAATTCATTTTTTGTTGCAATCAACCAGTTTTCTGCCGCAAACGATTGCGCTACAAATAACAACATTAACGCAATCCAGAGTCGATTCATGATTAACCTAATAATTATGATGGCGTTAAAGCACGTTTCTTTGACGCCGCACTTCATAAAGACAAATGCCGCTAGCAACACTTACATTTAAGCTTTCAACAGAGCCAAACATTGGGATAGTGACTAGCGCATCACAGCTTTCAGCTGTTAAACGACGAATGCCATCGCCTTCTGCACCTAACACCAATGCGATTGGACCAGTCAACTTGGTGTTTAACAAGGTACTTTCTGAATCCATCGTAGTACCAATCACAAATACGCCAGCATCTTTTAACTCACGAATAGTACGTGCTAAATTAGTGACCGCAATAAACGGCACCGTTTCGGCTGCACCACTGGCCACTTTACGCACGGTGGCATTTAAACCAACCGCACGATCCTTGGGCGCGATAACCGCATGCACACCCATACCATCCGCTGCGCGCAAGCAAGCGCCCAAATTATGTGGGTCTTCCACACCATCTAAAATTAAAAAGAATGGTGGCTCTTTTAAATCAGACTCTAAGATATCGTGAATATCTTTATACGGGATTGGTGTATCCATCACGCGTGCAATCACGCCTTGATGGCGGCCATTTCGACCTGCCATGCCATCCAATCGATCGCGATCAACTTGCATGACACGCACGTTAGACGCTTCAGCTAATTTGAGTAAATCTTTCATGCGTGGATCAACGCGGTCTTTATCAATTAATATTTCTTGAATGCTAGTGGCATGCTGACGCATGCGACTTTGGACTGCATGAAAGCCAAATAATATACGTGCTTCGCTCATGGTTTATTTTTTACGTTATCTTTTAAGGTTGTTTTTTCTGGTGACGACTATTTTTACGGTTGCTGCTAGTTGATTTCTTGCTTTTCTTTGCTGGCGCTTTATTGACAGGCGCACTGTTAGACGATGTTCGCGCTGATTGACGACGTGGTTTTGTATCAGATTTTGTATTGTGTTTGACTTCATTAGCACGCGTTGGTTTCCGCCCGCCATTGGTTTCACCAGTCGCGAGCGTTAAACTACCTGATTTTTTCACCAAGCTAAAATCTATTTTCGTCGTTTCCAAATCCACCCGTGCTACTTTAATAGTCACTCGATCGCCTAAACGATATTGCTCATTCGTTCGCTCGCCCACCATTGAATGGTGCGCTTTATCATAATGAAAGTAATCATTGCCTAGCTCTGTCACATGCAATAACCCTTCGACATACGCATCATCGAGTGCCACAAACACGCCAAAAGAAGTCACACCAGAAACCGTACCGTCAAATATCTCGCCAACTTTATCTTGCATGTAATAGCATTTAAGCCAGTTGGTTACATCTCGGCTCGCATCATCAGCGCGGCGCTCAGTCATTGAGCAATGTGTTCCTAATGCTTCCCAATCTTTCGCTTTATAAGTTTCGCCTTTAACAGCCGCTTTAATGGCGCGATGCACTAATAAATCTGGGTAACGGCGAATTGGCGAAGTGAAATGGGTATAAGCCTCGTAAGCTAAGCCAAAGTGACCTTGATTATCAGGGCTATAAACCGCTTGCTGCATGGATCTTAACAAAACTGTTTGTAGTAATTGCTCATCAGGACGGCCTTTAATCTGGCTCATTAATTTAGCATAGTCTTTAGCATGCGGCTTATCACCACCGCCTACACCAAAGCCAAACTCCGCCATAAAGGTTCTGAGTAATTCAAGCTTTTCTTCCGTTGGCCCTTGATGGACGCGATAAATCGCCGTGTGTTTTTTGCTTTCTAAAAAGTTGGCCGCACAGACATTGGCTGCCAACATACACTCTTCAATAATCTTGTGCGCTTCATTGCGTGAAGTTGGCACAATACGGTCAATTTTGCCATCATCGTTAAACATCATCATGGTTTCAACGGTGTCAAATTCGATTGCTCCACGTTTTTGACGTTGCACTAACATGGCTTTGAAGAGCGCATACAAATTCTGCACATGCGGCATCACGTGCGCATACTCTTTTGCTGTTTCACCTTGCGGATTTTCGAGCATATCGCTCACTTTGGTGTAAGTCATCCGCGCTTTAGACAGCATCACTGAGGGATAAAACGTATATTTCCCAACAACGCCGGTTGCATCCACTTGCATATCACACACCATGCATAAGCGCTCAACATCTGGGTTTAATGAACATAAGCCATTCGATAAAGCCTCGGGTAACATCGGAATCACGCGTCTTGGGAAATAGATCGAATTACCGCGGTCTATCGCATCTTTATCCAGCGCATCATCAGGCTTAACGTAAAAACTCACATCAGCAATCGCCACCACCAAGCGCCAACCAGCGCCTTGCGGCTCTGCATAAACGGCATCATCAAAATCACGTGCCGTTTCGCCATCAATCGTAATCAGTGGCAATTCACGCAAATCAATTCGGTCTTGATAGTCACTAGGCTGCACCGTTTTAGGAATCGCTTCCGCTTGTGCGGTTGCTTTTGCAGAGAACTCATGGGGCAACTTATGTTTACGCAGGGCAATTTCAATTTCCATACCGCTATCCGCATAATTGCCTAAAATTTGCACCACTTTACCCATCGGGTGAGCATGTTTAGAAGGTTGCTCAGTCATTTCCACAATGACAATTTGACCGACTTTAGCACCCATATCAAGATGGTAAGGAATAAGAATATCTTGATTAATCCGTTTATCTTCAGCTGCAACAATCGTCACGCCTTTGCCTTGCATCACGCGACCAACCAAGGTTTCGTTAGTGCGTTCAAGCACTTCGACGATTTTACCTTCTGGCCTACCTCTTCTATCTAAACCGCTAATGCGCACCATGGCACGATCACCATGCATCACTTGTTGCATTTCTTTATTAGATAAAAACACATCTTCTGGATGTTGTTTTTTATCATCAGGCGCTAAAAAGCCAAAGCCATCTGGATGACCTTGCACTACACCTGCAATGGCTTCAATTTTGTCTGGTAAGCAAAGCAAGCCTTTGCGATTACGCATGACCTGCCCTTCACGCTCCATCACATTCAAGCGTCGGCCAAAAATCTCTTGCTCTGCTTCGGCGATTTCTAATAAATCATAAAGCGTATCTAATAAAACTGGCACGCCTTGCTCTGTTAACACTTGCAAAATCAGCTCGCGACTAGGCAATGGCGTTTCATATTGCGCGGCTTCACGCTGTGCATGCGGGTCTTTATTGCGGAGAGAAGTTGTCTTCTTTGGCATCTAGGCTTTTCATTGATTAAGATTGATTAAGTTAATATTGCGTTGGTGAATAGCGGTTAACAACCAACTACTGTGTATTGCTACAATTATTTGATTGTATTTTGTTGATTCAACAGTTTCATTATAACGTTGAATTGTTATTGACTAAACCTTTATAACACAAGCTGTTAACGTTATTGATCGCCTTATTCATAACCTTGTGGATTTTTAGATTGCCATTGCCAGGCATCACGACAAATATCGGCTAAACTTTTCGTCGTCTGCCAGCCCAACACGTTCTTAGCTAATGAAGCATCGGCAAAGTAACTGGCAATATCGCCAGCACGCCGACCCACCATTTTGTATGGAATGTTTTTACCTGTTGCAGATTCAAAAGCATGCACCAGTTCTAACACACTATACCCACGACCAGCACCTAGATTAACGGTCAACAAACCACAATTGTTAGCTAAAGCATTTAAAGCAGCCAAATGACCTAACGCCAAATCAACTACATGGATATAATCGCGCACACCCGTGCCATCAATCGTTGGATAATCATCACCAAATACATTTAAATATTCGCGCTTTCCAACCGCAACTTGCGAAATGTAGGGCATTAAATTATTGGGCACACCATTTGGATCTTCACCAATCTCGCCACTCGCATGTGCACCAACTGGATTGAAATAGCGTAACAAAGCAATATTCCAATGGGCATCCGCAACGCTTAAATCTGCTAGCACCTGTTCAACCATGCGCTTGTTATGCCCATATGGGTTAAATGGACTTAATGGTGCCGTTTCTGGTATCGGCTTATCGTCAGAAAAACCATACACAGTCGCTGAAGAGCTAAATACGATATTTTTAACAGCATGTGCTGCCATCACTTCAAGCAAAAGAATGCTACCCGTTACATTGTTATCATAATAGGCGAGTGGATTTTTGACTGAATCGCCCACCGCTTTTAATCCCGCAAAATGGATGACTGCATCAATTTTGTGCCCAGAAAACAAGCGATTTAAGCAATTTTTATCGCGCACATCACCCTCAATTAACGTGATGGTTTTGCCAGCGATTTTTTCAACCCGTTGAATAGAAGCGGGTTTGCTATTGCAAAAATTATCTAAAACAACAACATCAAAATCCGCGCTCAGCAACTCCACACAAGTATGAGAACCAATATAGCCTGCGCCACCCGTAACGAGCACTGTTGTCATATGATTAAGTCTCTTTTAACGCGTAAATGGCAGGCAAATTACGCCACCAGCCATGAATATCCATGCCGCATCCAAAAATATAGCGATTGGGCACGGTAATGCCCACATAATCTGCTGTCACAGGCTTTTGTTTACCCAGTTCTTTTTCAACCAATACCGCGACTTTTACTTGTTTAGCGCCAAGCAAATAACATTCATCAACAATCGCTTTTAAGGTGTGCCCTTCATCTAAAATATCATCCAAAAGCAGTACGTTTTGATCTTTTATGGTTGCTTTTGGCTTTACAACCCAACGCACCTCTTTACCTTCAATACCGTCTTGATAGCGTGTTGCATGCACATAATCAAGCATTAACGGAAAAGTTAAACGCGGCGTTAGTTGCCCTGCAAAAAAAACAGCGCCATTCATCACGCTAAGCACAATCGGACAGCCATTCTGATAATCAGCATTTATTGCTGCCGTAACAGCTGATATCGCGGCAAAAACAGCTTGCTCGCTATAAATTATTTCTGCATCTTGTTTATACTGATGCGGATTCACTATAGGCATATGACTAGACTTATATTTACTAGATTCATATTAACTAGACTCATAACGAAAGATTTTTAAGATACTGAGCAAAATCAGCTTTTAATTCAGGGTGTTTAAGCGCCAATTCAACGTTCGCTTGCATAAAACCCAGTTTGCTACCGCAATCAAAGCGTTTACCTGCAAAGCGATACGCATACACTGCTTCCAACTTCATTAGGTCTGCAATGCCATCCGTTAGTTGAATTTCACCACCTTTACCCGGCTTTACTTTTTCTAAACAATCGAAAATTTGCGGGGTAAAAATATAACGCCCAACCACCCCTAAGTTAGAGGGTGCATCTTTAGGTTGTGGCTTTTCCACAATGCTATTGACCTTCAAAAGCCCCGTTGCAATAGATTCAGCATCAACAATACCATAACTTGCTGTTGCACTTGGATCCACATCTTCAACGCCTAAAACAGAGCCGCCTCTTGCAGCGTAAACATCGACCATTTGTTTGGTTACTGAGACATCAGCATCAATTAAATCATCTGCTAAAATAACACAAAAAGGCGCATTGCCAACAACAGGTTTCGCACAAAGAACAGCGTGTCCAAGTCCTAATGCTTTTGGTTGTCGAATAAAAATACACGAAACATGGGCTGGCAAAATATCATGCAAAATATTAAGCAATTTTTGCTTACCATTGGCTTCTAGTTGCGCTTCCAACTCGCTCGCCACATCAAAATGATCTTCAATAGAGCGTTTATTTTTACCCGTAATAAAGATTAACTCTGTCGCACCAGCCGCAATTGCCTCTTCGGCTGCATATTGAATCAATGGTTTATCGACAATAGGCAACATCTCTTTTGGACTGGCTTTAGTCGCTGGTAAAAAACGGGTACCAAAACCCGCGACTGGAAAAACTGCTTTTGTAATCGGTTTCATCACTGCCTAATATATGGTTTTCATTGATCGTCTTAATGTACGGTCTTAATTGATGACGCTAATGTATCGTTGTGGTTTCAGTAGAAAAACCAGCACGGGGTTTGCTCGATAAATCCATTTTATATTCTTCAACCCAAGTTTTCAAACCTACTTTAATCACTTGCTCATCTTCATCATGAATAGACGCTATCCATTTTAAAAGTTTTTTCACCCAAGTCATGTCAGCTGAGCGCGCTAAAGCAATCCGTAATTTATCATGTGGCGTTGGTAGCGTATGTTCATCGTCTGCCAGCAACTCTTCATACAGTTTTTCGCCCGGTCTTAACCCAGTATAAACGATTTTAATTTCATCTTCAGCCAAACCAGACAAACGAATCATATCTTTAGCCAGATTCACAATCTTAACGGACTCACCCATATCTAACACAAAAATTTCTCCACCTGCACCCATCATGCCAGCTTGCATCACCAATTGCGCCGCTTCAGGAATCGACATGAAATAACGAGTAATTTCTGGATGTGTAATCGTTACAGGCCCGCCATTAGCAATTTGCGCTCTAAATTTAGGAATAACGCTACCGCTACTGCCTAATACGTTACCAAATCTAACCGTAACAAACTTAGTACCACTTTTTCCTTGCAATCCTTGGCAAACCATCTCAGCCAACCGCTTACTCGCCCCCATGACATTGGTTGGATTCACCGCTTTATCGGTAGACACCAATACAAACTTGCTAACCGCCGCCTCTTTACAGGCATTAGCCACAGTATAAGTACCTAAAACATTATTCGCTAAAGCTTCAGCCACATTGACGTTCTCCATCAAAGGCACGTGCTTATAGGCCGCTGCATGATAAACAACCGTTGGTTGATAAATGGTTAATAACGCTTTAATGCGCAGTGCATTTCGTACATTCGCTGTAACAAAACGAATATCAGTCTTGCCATCCAAACCCAATTGGCTAAACTCCTGCTCAATTTGATATAAAGCATACTCAGAAGTATCAACACAAATAAGTTGGCTAGGATGATATTTAAGCACTTGCCGACAAAGCTCAGAACCAATAGAGCCGCCAGCACCAGTCACTAACACCGCATTGTGCTCAATCAAATCATGCAAACCCAAAACATCTAACTGCACAGGCTCCCGTCCCAGCAAATCCTCAACCTCGACCTGACGAATCTGAGAAATACTCACCTTACCGCTCATTAAATCATCAAAAGCTGGCACGGTCAGCACCGTCATCTTACCTGCGTTGGCGATATCAACCGCCGCCCGCCTTTTTGCATGATCAACAGATGGCATCGCTACAATCACGTGTTTCACTTCAAACTCTGACGCCAATCTAGGCAAGTCACTAATCACACCCAACACCTTAGTGCCAAATAATTGTCTGCCAACCATCGCGCGATCATCATCCAATAAACCCACCACTTGCCAAGCCTCACTGCGCGCCAAATCTTTGACCAACGCAATAGCAGCTTCACCCGCCCCCAACACAATCACAGGCTTACCCTTACCAATCAAAGCGCCATACTGGTGATGCTCTTTCCAAGCGCGATACGCAAAGCGACTAGCGCCCATGGCTAACAATAATAAGATTGGATTAAGGAGTAAAACAGAACGTGGAATCACACCAAACGGTTTAAGCATTAAGTAGATAGAGGCAATGAGCAAACCACCGACGCCAATGGCTTTGAGAATACGTTTAAGATCAGGAATGCTAGCAAAACGCCAAACGCCTTGGTAAAGACCGAATGCAAAAAAACTACTGGCTTGCAAAGGAATAACCCATAATAAATTCAACCACATTGTCGTCAAAAACGTCGCCGGAATATCGAAGTTAAATCTTATCCAATACGCCATGAGCCAAACAATGGTTGCTACAGCGATATCATGAGTAAAAGCAGCGAGCGCACGATAGTTTTTAATTAAATGCCAATTAATCATAGTTAAGTTTTCTTTGGATCGTTTTTATAGTTAGGTACATTAACAAATTTCTTGGGTCAGTATAAACATTAATTGATTAGGTCAGAATATTAACTAATGAGAAACATGGTCCCTCTTAATCACTTTCATTAGGGTTAGGAAAATAATATAGCAGTCTAATTTAAAACATTGGTGATTCAAATAGTAGGTATCCAATGCGACTTTTTCAGGAATAGACACTGCATCCCGTCCATTGACTTGTGCCCACCCTGTGATCCCTGGCTTTAGCATATCTACGCCATGTTCAGTTCTTAAAGCAATTAAATCATCTTGATTAAACAAGGCTGGACGTGGCCCCACAATTGACATATCCCCCCTTAAAACACTCCATAACTGAGGCAGCTCATCGATGCTACTTTTGCGTAAAAAAGAACCAATGGGGGTTAAGTAAGTGTCAGGATTGCTCAGTAGGTGGGTCGCTACAGCGGGCGTCTCAACAAGCATGCTACGAAATTTTGGCATATCAAAAAGACGGTTGAACTGCCCGACACGCTGGGACCAGAAGATGATGCGGCCCGTAGATGTTAGTAGGATGCAAGTAAAGACGATTAGAATCGGAATAGTAAGCAAAAACGAGGCGGTTAAGGCAACGGCTAGGTCAAATAAACGTTTCATCAAGAATATGGCTTTAATTTATTATTGATATATTAACAGAGAGTGCATGCAGTCGATAAACGGCATTAGCGTGCATGTCTTTTACAAATCAGACAAGCTCTCATTTAATAATGCGTCTCAATCTGATTTAGCACCCTGCTCTTCGTTCGCATCAATGATACGGCTCTTTATACGCCACTCGTGGTGTTTCCTGAATTCTGAAAGCGTTCGCATGATTGAGCGGCTAAGGTCATCATTGGCACGGCGGACGTTATCGGACTGGATCATATTGAGCAGTCGCTCTTGCTTGATCT